>ANMQ01000033.1_pt1 | contig 12082 bp, 5 predicted proteins | sample 507748 | NCBI WGS metagenome assembly ANMQ01 (sample SAMN01728977, study PRJNA163505) | wasp metagenome | isolation source: Encarsia pergandiella - a minute parasitoid wasp | collected 2006-10 | reverse complement strand
GCGTTGGCGCGTTCATGACTATAATAGTCAAATCGTTGTATACACCAGATATGTTCACTCAATAGCTGTTCTATAAAACTTTGCATACTTATCGATAAAGTGTGTTTTCTTGCTTCATACTGTTTTTTTAAATGTATAGCTTCATTTAATCTAGGCTGGGATAACGAAGGACAAAACAACATAGCACAAGAACGCCCTATAGCTTTAAGTGGATCGGCAGCTAGGTTACCAATGAGTGGCGCCACTAGAGTAGATAATTCAAAGGGTTTGTTGCTAAATTTGTGTAGGGAAAAAATTAAGCCAGCTGACACGCATAACTGTGTACTAGATCGAAATAATTCGCCCATTTGCTCCTTTACAAAAGAATTTTGTTTGGTTCTTTTCTTTTTGTAGGGAGCTAACATAGATTTTGCTTGCTGCTTTGAAGAAGCTTTGATAGCAATAGTTGCTTGATGATAATCTATTTTTTGCGCTATACTACCTTTTTTTTTGATTTTGCATGGAGGGGAATTATATCCAGACCGCCCAATATAGCAAACATAAGATATAAACAGTTTCGTCTAAATAACATTGTGAAGTAAGAAGTATTAGATTGAAAAAAATAATTTGCCATAAAAATGTAGTTATATCATATGGAAATAGGACCGCAAGTTAATAAAAATCATTCAGAGGGTCAAAAAAATCTGAAAATAGCCCTCTTTTTCAAATTTGTCTATACAAATGCATGCTGCCCTGTTGTATAACCCATCTATCTAAATACATTTCTATGAAGCGTATAGCTGTATCGTCCATATAATCTAGTTGTAATGGTGCATTCAGGTAAGGCAGCAACTAGCCACCTATTCAAACCATTCAGATCAGGATTTTACAATCCCAACTCTTTTTTTAAAAAGTAACCGGTATGGCTCTCGGCTACCCTAGCAACTGCTTCTGGGGTACCTGCTGCGACCAGATATCCTCCATCTCGTCCACCATCGGGTCCCATGTCAATTACATAATCTGCTACCTTGATCATATCGATATTGTGTTCTATAATGAGCACTGTATTGCCTTGGTCTACTAATTTTTTTAATACAGACAATAGCGCTAAAATATCTTGAAAGTGCAACCCGGTACTGGGTTCATCCAAAATATATAAGGTATCTCCTGGGCTTTTTTTGGCCAATTCGGTGGCCAATTTCACCCGTTGCGCTTCTCCTCCTGATAACGTAGTAGCATGTTGTCCCAAGGTAATGTAGCCCAGCCCTACTGCTTCTAGGGTGTGCAGCTTAACCAGTATAGAGGGATGGCTTTCAAAAAAAGGAATGGCATTCGATACCGTCATATCCAAAACATCGGAAATAGATTTGCTTTTATATTGTATTTCTAATGTTTCACGGTTGTATCGCTTGCCTTTACAGCTGTCACAGGTTACGTATACCTCTGGAAGAAAGCCCATTTCTATGCGTTGAATACCAGCGCCTTCACAAGTGGTGCAGCGGCCTTCTTTTAGATTAAAAGAAAATCTACTTGGCTTATAACCTCTTATTTTAGCTTCTGGGAGCATCGCAAAAAAGTTGCGTATGTCTACAAACATACCGGTATAGGTACTAGGATTAGAACGGGGCGTTCTACCTATAGGTGACTGATTGACCTCTATTACTTTATTAATATGGACCAATCCAGCTGCTTCTATATAGGGTAATGGTATACTTTGACTATTGTAAAGCTGTTTTTTAAGAATAGGCAAAAGGGTTTTACGAATCAACGAAGATTTTCCACTCCCTGATACCCCTGTTATGCAAACCATTAGACCCAATGGAATGGTTAAGGTTATATTTTTTAAATTATTCCCACTACATCCTGTAATGGTTAAGGTTTTACCATTGCCTTGTTTGCGATCGGATGAAAAGAGAAAGCCTTTTTTGTTGGTTAAAAATTCAGCTGTAGCGCTAGGCTGTGCTAGGAACGACTCTAAGGAACCTGCTGCCACTACTTCGCCGCCACAAATGCCTGCACGAGGCCCTATTTCAATCAGATAATCTGCTGCCAACATGATGTCCTTATCATGCTCTACTACCAATATGGTATTCCCTATATCCCTAAGCCTTTTTAAGGCATGAATAAGCCGTCCATTGTCCCGTTGATGTAGACCAATAGTTGGTTCATCAAGGATATAAAGGACCCCTAATAGTTGGGTACCTATTTGAGTAGCTAGTCTAATCCGTTGTGCTTCTCCTCCTGATAAGGTACTTAAACTTCTATTAAGATGTAAATAATGTAACCCCACATCTATTAAAAACTGCAACCGCTTGCTGATTTCTTTTATAATCTCATTGGCAATGATTTGCTGTTTGTGGGTCAATGCAGTGGATAAGGTGTCAAACCATTTTTTGAGTGTATCTAGATCCATCGAAACCAAATCAGCAATACTTTTGTCTTTAATTTTAAAAGACCGAGCGGTCGGGTTTAATCTAGTCCCGTTGCAATCTGGGCATATAACAGTATAGATCAATCCTGCTTCTAGACTACCATGCCCTGTAGCCGTTTCTCGTTCTTTTTGTTTGATGAGTGCAGTGATGATGCCTTCAAAAGGTTCCACACAATTTGCAACCACTGCAGAACGATATTTTGTAACGTTGCCAAATAACAACAAATTTAATACAGCTGAAGGAAGGACTTCAACCGGATCGGTTATTTGACATTGAAAAAACTTTAGTAAAGCCGCTATTTTTTTAAATAAAAGTGACGTTTTATAAGAGCCTAAAGGTAGAATAGCGCCATTTTGAATGCTTAGCCTTTTATCTGGAATAAGCCTATCTATATCTATTTGGGTAGTTTCACCCAATCCATCGCAAGTAGGACATGCTCCATAAGGTGTATTAAAAGAAAAAAGGTTAGGTTCTGGTGGACCATAGGCAAGTCCTGTCTCTTTATCTACTAAGTAGGTAGAAAAGTAGTAATCCTTTTGCGCAGCATCTACTACTAATAATGTCCCTTTGCCATGTTGCAGGGCCAATTTTGATCCATTGTTGATGCGATCCAATACTTTTAGATCTATGCGCATATGATCTATAATCAAAGCAATATCATGTTTTTTATGGCGGGCCAATTGTAGACGATCTGTCAATTCAACCATTACACCATTCAACCTAATTTTATTGAACCCCAGCTTAATAAAACGTTTTAAGAGTGTTTCATGATGGCCTTTTCTTCCTTTAACCAAAGGGGCCATTAAGGTAACCCTTTGCCCAGCAAAGGTGCGCAATAGATGGGCAACGATTTGCTCCTCGTCTTGGGTGACCATTTTATTACCTGTCGTATAGGCATAGGCATCGGCTACACGTGCAAAAAGCAAACGGATAAAGTCATAAATTTCAGTAGTAGTTCCTACGGTAGAGCGGGCATTCCGATGAGTTGTTTTCTGTTCAATGGCAATAACTGGACTGAGTCCATTTATTTTATCTACTTCCGGTCTAGTTAAGCTACCTAAAAAACTCCGTGCATAGGCACTAAAACTTTCTCTATATCGCCTTTGACCTTCTGCATTTATGGTATCAAAAGCCAAAGAAGATTTTCCACTACCACTTACACCTGTAATGATTACCAATTGATTGCGTGGAAAATTAACGTCAATATTTTTTAAATTGTGGGTCCTTGCACCCAGCACTTCTACATAATCAAAACCATAACGCGGTCGCGTGGCGTGATGGGTCTTTGGGATATCCATTTTATCTGCCATATGGAAAATTTAATTAGATAAAGGCTGAGCACCATTTTTCACCATTAGGCACCCTATTGGATGGCGCATAGGCCATCACATGCCAACTTGTACGCAAACAAAATACAAGCTAACCTAGCAATATTGATCGAACCATTCATCTATCCAAGCCATCGGAGGCCTTGAAACAGATCTGTTGTACAACAGTTAGATGACGCTATATATAAATAAATTGCCTGCGTAAATATAAACAGTTCTTATAAAGAAAACACAACCAACCTGAACAATAAAGATTTTAGGTACCTATTTTTTGTGTAAACTGCAACCTATCACTTAATTTAGCAAACAAACAGCTATATCCGGTATCGATTAAAATCATAATTAAACAAGTATGAATAGCATCTGTGGAATGTATATAAGCCTAATTAGGTTGGCAACCTATTGCCTACGCATCAAGTTAACGCGATACACTGCTTTTTTGATAGGTGGATGTATGTTGCCAACCATGCTACAAGCATATCATAGACCAGCTGATATCCCTAAAATAAATTTAGCTGCGTTATATGATACAGTATATACCCATTTTATGATTTTAAATCCTGGTAATCAATATACTAAGTATGTAAGAATGGTATCGTTACCTATCCATACCTTTCACCCCAAAAGTAAAGAAATGGCTATTAAGTTAAAAAGATTACTTACCCTTCAAAGTATCAATATGGAAACCGTTCCTAAAGATCCTGGCTATATGGATCCAAGGATCCATGAAAATAGATATATTTTAAATCTACCAAAGGTCTATTTAATCAAGGAAGGTCTAGCATCGCCTTATAGCAACAAAAAAATAGATTTTATAAAAATAAATCCAAGATCAGATCAATTCCATGCTTGCTTGTATCACTTTTTACCAGAAGCATTTTGTAAAAAACAGCTATTTAACTTTGAGATGTGGCAATACATTTTATGTATGGGTTGGGCGATTATGATTTGGGTTACCTATAAAATTATGCCTTATTGTTTGAAACTTATACTATACAAATGGATCCGGAATCCCAATAGTAGTTTCCATAAAAAAACATTGGCTCTAGAACGGTTCTTGATTCTAGTGGTAAATATGTACTTGTTAAAGCAAGGCTTTACCGTCTTCCAATCTGAATCTTTAGACTCTTTGATCAATCGCATTATAGATGCCTGTATTTCATTTGTAGGAATGTGTTTGGCCTATGAATGCATCAATTTAATACAATATAAGCTAAAGATTGACAAAAAACATCATAAGTTTATGATCCATATTTTGCCTCTTTTTAGCATAACCGCTAAAATTATTGTAGGAATTGTGGGTTTGATAAAAATAGTTGAAAACCTTGGATTTAAAACAGAATCCTTCGTTCAAGCACTTTCTGTTAGCACACTGGGTCTTACTTTAGCTTGTCAAGATACAATTAAAAATCTTTTTGGATCATTGATGATTACAATGGATCGACCTTTTAGTGTAGGTGATGAAATTGTTTGTGGAGGCATTCGTGGGAAAGTAGAAGAAGTGGGGTTACGTTCCACTTTATTGCGTACGAGGCAAGGATCTTTGGTTTACATACCCAACGCAAAATTAGCTGATGCCTATATTGATAACTTCGGTAAAAGAACGGCACGAATGGTTTCTTTGGAAGTGCCGATTGGGTACGCTGTATCTTTGGAATCCTTGCAAAGATTTACAAAAGCATTACGGGAAATTGCCGATGCGCAACCATTGGTACAACCAGAAAAAACAACCATATACCTTGACAAAATGAATGAAAATGGATTTATAATTATTTTTAATTTCCATTTAGATACTACTGAAAGCAGTCTAGAGCATGCCTGTAAAAATAGGGTCATAACGCTTATCTTAGAACGTGCCCATCAACTTGATATACGCTTAGGATATGATAAGCGGTTTTTTGCTTCTACACTTCATTAAGCGTTGCATCCAGTGCGTAAATTAGATCTTGCCCATCTTCAATTCCACAAGATACACGTATAAAACCTTTGGTTATACCAATGGATTGCAGTTGTGTAGCATCCATGGTTCCATTGGACATTACAATCGGATACGAGATCAAACTTTCTACGCCACCTAAATTAGCGCCAAAACTCCATGGACGACGCAGTGACTGTATAAATTTGCTACTGGCATCTGCTACACCTTTCAATACAAAGTATAACATTCCACCATGTAATCCATTTTTATGTTGTCTATCGGCTAATCCTTTTTGTGGAAAACAAAGCAATCCTGGATAGCCTACTTTTTCTATCTTAGGATGGCTTGCTAAAAATGTAGCAATTTGTGTTGCATTTTTAGACTGCTCTCGTATGCGTAAGTGCATGGTCTTGATGGATTGTAAGGTAAAAAAAGCGACCATAGGACTCATAATACTTCCATGTCTATTTCTATAGGTAAAAATTTGATTTCCATCTTTTTCAGATGCACAAGCTACTGCGCCACCAATGGTTATATTATGTCCGTCATAGTATTTGGTGGTAGATTGAATAACTATATCTACATCAAATTCCAACGGGCAAACTACCATAGGTGAGGCCAGTGTACTATCACAGACATGTTTGGCACCTACTTGATGGGCCAATCGACTCACAGTGGCTAAGTCGGTCAAAGCAAGGGTAGGATTGGTCGGATATTCTGAAAAAATCAGTTTGGTATTGGCTTGTATAGCTGCTTCTATCGCTGCTAGATTTGTAAAATCTACAAAAGAAAAAGTTACGCCCAGTTCACCAAAAAGGTCGCGGGCTAATTCTTGTGTAGTGCCATAACAACCATTTGAGAGGATACAGTGGTCGCCATGGCGTAAAAAAGTGGCCATAGTGGTAACAATAGCCGCCATACCCGAGCCAAAACAATAAGCCACTGCTGCTTTTTCTAAAGCAGCCACCTTTGCTTCCAGTACCGCAACCGTAGGATTTTTTGAACCAGAATAGGAGTGCCCTTTTTCTAGATAGGTTTCAATCGAGGCTTGTACAAATACAGATGATTGAAAAATAGGCGTAAGTATAGCACCCGTATGGGGTTCTGGCTCTACACCAGCATGTACCATTTCAGTAGCTACTTGTAAATGTTTGGTAGCCCATTTATGGGGACCAGAAAAGGATAGTCGATTGGGCATGGTATAAAAAGTAATATCAAAAGCAATGGGTTTGCAATAGTATCTTTAAGATTGGCTGCAAATTAAAAAAAATAGCTGTGAAAAGAAAAATAGGTCTCCGCCTATATCAAAAATAGCATCTCGGATTACCAATAGTATTGGTAGCTTGAATGGTAATAATGTTATCTCTTTGGCTTACCACCCAAAGTGTATTCAGACTGCTAAACATAGGGTTAAAGCTATGTGCAATTTTTTTGTTTTTAGATGCGCAATGGTTAAAAACCAATTTTAAAATTGGATAAAAAAGCAATTCATTTGGTATAAAGTCCTTAAAAATATTTAGATTTATTAACCAAACATCTTGATTATATATGAAAATCCATTCTGTTCGTCTTGTATCCAGTAGTGCGCGTTACCAAGCATGTCCCCGTGAGGCCAGACCAGAAGTTGCTTTTATAGGCCGTTCCAATGTAGGAAAATCCTCTTTAATTAATGCCCTTTTGCAACGAAAACAATTGGCCAGGGTGTCTAAAATGCCTGGAAAAACAAAACTGATCCATCATTTTTTGGTCAACAACCAAATCTATTTTGTAGATCTTCCAGGATATGGATGGGCACAAGTAGGGCGTGCGACAAAAATACAATGGGAAAAAATGTTACAAAGCTATCTTTTGTATAGACCCAATATGGTTACAGTTTTTTTGTTAATGGATGCGAAAATTGGTCTGCAATCCATTGACCTTGGATGTATAGGATGGCTAGGGGTACATCGCATTCCTTTTGTCATTGTACTTACAAAAGCAGATAAAAAAAATAAAAGGGTGGTTCAAAAACACTATATGGCCCTAACGGCTACTTTACAAGAAGACTGGGCCACCATACCACCCATTTTTATGGTTTCTGCACATGATAGGGTAGGGCTGGAAAACCTTCTAGACTATATTCAAATGGTTACACAATCCCAAAAGGGAGATTAAAAGGATGCTACCAAAACTTCTTAACATAACCAAAACTTATACCAAAAAGGGCCAGATTGGTAGATCCTGTTTGTAAAGGTTGTTGATAAAGCTTGGCATGCATGTTGTAAACTTTTGAAATCCGATAAGAAATTTCCCAATCATTGATAAAACGAGAGTGTTGCCCTACCGTACTAGAAAGTTTCAGATCCTCTGACAGCAGTAGATAACGCACTGTAATCTTTGTTCTTTGCAATATATTTTGGTCCTGATGCTCCAATTGATGTATTCCTAGATCGGTTTCTATTGCTAGATTGGGATGGATGATTTTGGAGGCCATATCCTGTATCCTTTGCGAAAGCAAGTCATTGAGACTATTGTTTAATGCAGCCCAGCCATCTATTTTTTTGTCATCATAGATTCTTTTAGCTATTATCAGACTTAAAATTTGAGTATTCAGATAGTGTTTGTCTAATAATGCCTTTGCGGCACATGCTTCTAGCGCCGTATTTAGTTCAAAATCCATACTTTTTACCGGAAAGAAAAGTTGATAAGTAATATGTGGATGGGTCAACTTTCCATATGCAGAAAGAGAAATTTTTACTGGAATGAGGCGCTTGTCATTACTTTGAGGGTATAATGCTGTTACAGATGCCATTTGCGTGTAGGATGCTTCAATATGGACCATACCTTCTTGTGGATAACCGTTAAAATTGACTTGGCTATTAGGTGCAATGGTAAATGTTTTTTGAATGAGATTATAAACAGAAATGGTATAGGTACCATTTTGAAAGAGGTAATTGCCCATTACATATGGCTTACGATTGGTGCCTACTTCTAGTTGAATCTCGGCAGTGCCTTGCCCTTGTAAGCTATCGCTCATATTGGGATTAGAGCCAAATAACACTTGAACCTTTACAGTGGGTTGTATGTTTAGGTCAAGGATTAATTTAATCATTGCGCCATCTTCATTTTGACAGGGTTGATCTGTCTGGTTTTTCGCTTTCTTATAAATAAACTGTACCAATTTTGTTGTATTATCTATATTTTCTTTATCGTGTGCCACAATTGTAAAGGCACCTTGGTCAGTTGTAGCCTTTATTTTAACCAGTAAATTGTAGATAGAACCTTCCATTTGTAAAGTCCCAGTAGCATATAGGTCTCCATAGAAGTCGGGATTATGGGTTCGAGTGGTATGCAGCAGATGAAAAGTTTCCATACGACCTCCAAACATTAAAGGAAATCCATTTTCTAGTGCAACATATCCAGATAAGCTCATTCGTCCTGATGCATCATCTCGAAAATCAAGTTGGGTCAGGTATAAGCGATTCTCTCGAATCTTAATGGGGCCAGTTGCTTGGCAACAACTGTTTAAGTAGTTAATGGTAAATTGTCCTTGATCTATTCGTCCTTTTCCATTTATTTTAGGTGCACTGAGCAGACCAGTTAGTTGAAATGTACCACTTAGTTTGCCCTGTATATCTGAACAAGCAGATTCAAATAACGGATTGAGTAGTTGTAGATCCATTTGGTTAAATCTAGTGGTAATCGCTAAGTTATCAGCAGGATGGGTGAGGTAATAATTTCCCTCTATCTCCACCAATCGTTGAGCTGCTTTTTCCAGCATGCCTCTTAACGCTAGTTTGTTTTCTAATACATTCCAATCTACCTTTAGGGTACCTAGCGGATAGTCTTGAATGGTTGCTTCTTCTATACGTAAGCTACCAGTTGGAATAAGCTGATTTTTTTGGGCTATGAGTTTTGCCTCTATAATGCCTTTAATCGGACCTACTGATGCGTCATAGTGTAAGGGAAGATGGCGTATGGTGCAATATAAGGGCGTTGTAGTAGCTGATTGAGTAAGGCTACCGTCCATGAAAATAGATGCTTGACCGTTGGTTATGGATAGCGCTCCAATGTCTATGACCGTTTTGGAAATAAAACTGGGCCTTTTTGCTTGTATGGTCCATATTTGTCCTTTAGTGGTTAGGCTAGAAGGGAGTAGATCTATTGCTATCCCACCATCTCTCAGGGTACCTGCACAGGCTATGGACAGATGACTATGTTGGTGGACCAATCTATTTAAAAAGGTAAATTTATCTTTGTCCATCCGGAATTGAAGGTCTAGATCATCTGTTTGAACCATGGAATGCCAATCCTGTTTGTCTGAAGCAATGAATAGTTGCACCAAGCGCTTTTTAACATCCATGAGGTGACCGATGTTGAGTTTTACTTTGATATTTGTGAAACTAAACTGCTTAAAACGGAAGGTGGACGCATGAGGTAGCGCTAAGGAAAAATCATAATCTGTATTATAGGCCAAATGACCCGAAAAAGTTGTAGCAGGAGATACATGTAGATGATTTGAAAACCAATTTAAGATTGGGTCTATCTTTTTGCAATCGATGGTGTAATGTAGATGTAATCTAGCAGGCATTGCGGCCAGATGTTCCGAATTTTTAAGTCGCGCAATGGAGTACTTTATATGACTTGCTAAGTCTTTAATGGTAAATTTTCCTTTTAGCTTACCCTCTATAAGGGAAGAAGTCAGGGTAAGCAGATCTTCTTTGCCATCTTGGAGGGCATGTAGGACAAGCTGTTTGCAGCTTACTTTTTGGGTCAATCTTTGTACCACACATTCCTTTAAGCTAATTGCTCCACGTGGACGTTCACTTAATAAATCTTTTATTTTCAACGTAAATTGTGTACTGCCTGTCAAAGGTACCGCTACCCAACCAAGTTTTTCTAGATTGATCTGTTCAATGATGCCCTTTGCCTTTAAATAGTTATTAGGCGTTATATGATAACGGCCGGCTAAGGTTAGCTTTGCGTTTGGATCTTTGCTATGTAAAGTAAAATTTACCATAGCATTGGCCACCATACAAGAGGCCTTTATCTGCTGATAGCTATAATGGTTCGTTTTTATCTTTGTTAGATCCATTACTGCATCTAGGGTATTGAAGTCGTTCCCTTGCGTTTTTATGGTCACTTTTCCAGAAAGGGCTCTAATCGGAAGAGCAGGTAGCACAGCCGCCACGGCTACCTTGTGTAAGGTTAGGTTACCCGTTACCATTTGTATCGCTTTACCTAGATGATGTAGGGTTAAATCTGTTTCTATACCACCTATATGGGTTGCAATATGCCCCCTTAAGGTAGATTTTTCAGTATTCCCTACAAAAGTGGCGTTGGTTAGACCAATGTATTGTAATCTATTCAGGTAGACCGGCATCTGCTTTTGGAGGTCACTTAGATAGACCTTACCCCTTTTTATGCCAAGCGTTGCATCCACTCCATTATAGCAGCCTGTACTTTCAATGTAGCTATCTGATGCACCAAAAACCAGTTTGCAATTTTTCCATACCATATTATGAGGCGTCAAAGAGAAGAGACCATTTAACCTATATAAAGTATGCGCCCCGTTAAAAAAATCTGAAAATTTACTTAATTCAATCGATGATAGAGCAGTTTGATGCAATACAGCCTCTAATAGAATATTTTCCTTATGGTCAAGCAAAGGAAGTTGTTCGATCTGCTTTAATGTGAAATCGCCTTGTAGGCTGCTATATTTTGTCATCAAGTGACAATTTTGTAGCACTATGTTATGGGGGGTAATGCTAAATTGGGCCATTATGTTTTTCAATACCAAAGGCAGGCCATTGGTTGTTTGGTAGGAAAGCGTCGTTAAGCTACCTGAATAATGGTCCGAAAAAAATTTAAAGTCGTTTATAGATAGATCGATATTGCCTACGCTAATATTTTGTTTTTTGATCTGATTGTCATAATATAAGTTGATTCCATGTAATGCAATCTTATCGATCGATAGTCCTGTATTGGATACGGGTATAAAGGGTACAATAGCCTTAGCATAAAACATATCCATATTCAAAGGTTGCTCTTTATGCTTTTCTAAGTAAACTGCACCTCCCTCTATTGAAATAGAATGGATCATATTGGGCTTAAGCAGAAGTAAATCCAATAGATTGAGTTGACCTTTACAGCGATGAATGGAAAATAGAGGTTTGTTTTGAGGATCTGTAACGGTTATGCCTACCAATGCAAGTTGTCGGAACCAGGTTAAGCGAAATTGATCACAGGTAATGCGGTAATGGGTAGTTTGATGAAAATAGTTGAGTAGACTACTAAGCAGTTGTTGCTGGAAAGCAGGTATATGGCATAAAGCCATAACCGTTACTAGAAGTATCGTTAGACCGTAAAAGAGCCTTTTTACTGGTTTTAAAGACCATTTTTTAATTTTACTAAAAAATTTTTTTATCTTATTCAAAATAAGTAGG
>ANMQ01000032.1_pt1 | contig 12131 bp, 8 predicted proteins | sample 507748 | NCBI WGS metagenome assembly ANMQ01 (sample SAMN01728977, study PRJNA163505) | wasp metagenome | isolation source: Encarsia pergandiella - a minute parasitoid wasp | collected 2006-10 | reverse complement strand
GGATATTGCTCCTTAAGCCATTGATAATGGGCTATAGGCACCAACGGATTCTGAAAAAAACTACCTGCGTTACCCAAAATAGTAGGATCTGGTAGTTTCTGTTTTCGAATGGCAATAATTGCGTCACTTATTGCTTTAAATGATAACTGCTTAATCTTCATTTTTTCCAACATAGCTTGAATGGTTTCATATCCTATAGAAAAAACTTTTTCTTTATGTACAGCCAATGTGATATGTGTAATTAAATACTGATTGTGCCATTTTGTTTTAAAAAAACTTGTTCTATAGCCAAAGCCACATGCTGAAGATTTAAAAATTATTTTTTGACCAGTGGATAATGCAATGGCTTCAATAGTATCCAATACATCTTTAAGTTCTATACCATATGCGCCGATATTTTGTATCGAAGCGCCACCAACTGTACCTGGAATCAACGATAGATTTTCTATACCCCCATATCCTTTGTTGACACAAAATAAAACAAGCGTATGCCACGGCACGCCTGCAGCTGCCTTAATAAGAACTTTATAGTGGGTTTCTTCTATGATTTCAATACCTGATAGTTGAACATGAAGTATATAACCAGGGAAGTTGCTGACAAATAATGTATTGCTACCACCACCTAGTATATATAAAGGCTTTTTTCTTATATCTACCGCAGTATAAAAACCCTCTATATCTTTTAAGCGGTTAAGCCGAATGTAATGGGCTGCATATGCTGGAACCTTAAAACTATTTAAAGATTGTAAGGGATAGTCGTTGAGGCAATACATCATGAAGTTGTGTGGTTTTATCGCGTCTATAATTGATGTGCTATTTCAACAAAAGTAAGACATTTTCTATTTTAGATAAGGACTAGACGGTGGTAAAATAGGCGCGTTGCTCTCCCAGTATATTTAAATAGTGGACCGGAAAAATCAGCCAACTTATATTTAATTTTGTTTCTTGCTCTTGCTCATTTACTAGCCTATAGTTTTTAAATGGTCTATATAGACCTTTATAGGTTTTTGATAGCTAGTATCATAAAAATTAAATACAAGGAAACAAAACGCTTATCTTTCTATCCTAATGCTACTATAGTTTTACCAGTAAATGAACAGCTACTAAAAATTTGGTTTAACTTATGCTAAGTTAGGAAAAGAAAAGTATATAAGTCAGTTATTTTTATTATATTACATCTTAGGCGTTTCATGCGTTTTATCCAATCTTAAGCCATCTATGCCACTCTATAACATCACCTTATTGATGGTATTAGCCTTTTTGTTCGTGACCCTTACAATAGGCCTTTACATCAGGAAAAAGGACACTACTTTCCGTGCATATGCAGTAGGTACACAAGAATTTCATATAACTACCTTGATCGCTACTATTTTAGCTACCTCCTTTGGAGGGGGATTCTTAATGCGTGAACTACCGAATATATATGATCAGGGGATACAATACCCATTCTTGATATTTACAATGAACACAGTAGGAAGCTATATACTAAGTCTACTAGCGTTGCATATGGGGCCATTTATACAGCACCTTTCTATAGCAGAGACCATAGGTAGCATCTATGGCCAGTATATAAGGATGATTACGGCTTTATTAACTACCTGTTCTTGTATTGGTAGCGTGGCTATTCAAATCAATGTAATGTCTTACACTATTGGCATGTGTATGGATACAATAAACCCTGATATCCTGACTGTTTTGGCTACCTTAACCCTTATTAGCTATACCGCTTTTGGAGGTATTCGTTCCATTACCATTACCGATCTATTCCAACTGACAACTTTTACAATTGTTATACCCTACCTCCTTAAGATTGTATTGCTAAAAACAGATCAATCTTTTTTAGAAATCATAAAGCTCCTAGAAAAACAAGAAAAATTTCAATGCAAGCACTTATTAGAATTTGACAAAAAGTATTGCATACAGTTATTGAATAATTTACATTTACTATTTTTCTGCTCTCCTTCAATTATACAACGCTTCTATATGTCTACTGGCCCCATTCAAGCTAAAAAGGTTTTCTCGCGTGTAGTGCTTTTTGAAGCCATTATATTCATAAGTATTGCTCTTATTGCACTGTTTATTTTTGTAGGAAATCCAACGCTACAGAAAGACGAAATTTGGGGCTATATACTAGAGGATATGTCGCCTTTTTATAAAGGATATGTCGCCATTAGTATATTGGCCATGACGATGTCTACCGCTGATTCTCATTTACAGACTGCTTCTATTATGATCAGTCATGATATGGTGGAAAGCATGCGCAACATAGAAGCACCACCTTATATGCACAAACTTCGACTGGCTAAATTAGCTACACTGGTTACCGGTCTATTGGCTATGATCGTAACGGTTTACTATCCCAATCTATTTACATTAAGTGCATTTGTTTTTGAATGGCTTATAGGTTGTTTTACGGTTAGCGTGATACCTCTTTTTATCTTAACTGTTCTTGGTTTTCGCAGTACTACGCCTACCGCTTTCATGGGCATGGGTATAAGTATACTGGTCATGCTGATTTGGAACCATTGGCTCAAGCCTAAAATAGCAATAGATGGTAAATGTATTGCCGCAGTCGCCAATGGTTTGGCCACAATGGCGGCACACTATCTACTGCCTCAACCGTGTGGTACAGGATGGATGGAGCCAGATCCGGAACAGAAAAGAATGAGACAGCTGATACGGGCATTTAAAAAACATAGAAAAAATATAGATGCAGAATAGTGGTTCCCAGATGGTTGTAAAAGCAGGTATAGGTCATCTGTATCGTCTCAATTAAGAAACAAGACGTTTTTATACTGCTTACAAGGTAAGCCATACAAAATGAACAGGACAACTATTTTGCAAAAAAAGACGCTTCACTAAATCCCAAACAACCCCTAAACTGACGCAAAAAAGCAAGATGATTTTCAGAAAATAAGCGCAAATCATCAACTTGGTAAAGGAGCATAGCGATCCGTTCTATGCCCATTCCAAAAGCAAAGCCACTATATTGTTCGGGATCGATATGGCAATTGGTTAAGACATTCGGATCAATCATACCTGCACCCAATATCTCTACCCAACCAGCGTATTTACATACGGTACATCCCTTGCCTTGGCACAATCTACAATGTATATCTACCTCTGCACTGGGCTCTGTAAAAGGGAAATAAGAGGCCCTAAAGCGCAGTTTCGTAGCCTTACCAAACATTGCTTCTACAAAATGATAGATGGTACCTTTTAGGTCACTAAAGGTGACATCTGTGTGTACATACATGCCATCGATTTGATGAAAAAAACAATGCGATCGTGCAGAAATGGCTTCATTTCTAAACACACGCCCCACCGCAATAGATCGAATAGGAGGGCTTTGGGCTGTACAGGTTTCAACCTGTACAGCAGTGGTGTGGGTACGCAACAACTGAGCTGGATTAAGTTGCAAAAAAAATGTATCCTGCAGATCACGGGCAGGGTGGTTTTCAGGGAAGTTTAATGCACCAAAGTTGTGCCAGTCGCCTACAATTTCTGATCCCTCTGCGAGATTAAAGCCCATACGCTGGAATATAGAGATAATCTTGTTTTGAACAATGGTTAAAGGATGTAGACTACCTATCGCCGCACCAAAAGCAGGAAGAGTTACATCAACTGGTTGCTGCATAGCTGGTGGAGGGACCGCTTCTAGTGCGCTTGCTGCACTTTTAAATTTCTTCTCTGCTTCATTTTTTAACCCATTTAATGCTGGACCTATTGCTTTTTTTGCTGCAATAGGGAGCTGCTTGAAGGTTTCAAATAGATGGGCAATACAGCCCTTTTTACCAATAAAATCTTGCCGAAAACGTTCTAATGTTGCTTTATCTTCAATCAGTGCAGTGTTCATTTTTTCCCGTAGTCGGGCAATGTGATCGATCATAATATTATATAATTACCATTTATATGCTAGGCCAACCATAAGGTTGAATTTTTGATCCGGATACCGGGTGTAAGCAATATGCGCACGATTGAGGAGGTTACTAGCCATTAAAAATGCTACAAACTTTTTAAAAATAAAATAATCAATCCCTACAGAAAGGTTAATGCGCATTCCGATTGGCATGGAATTACCATTTATATCTTTTACAGTAGTTGCACCATCTAGATGCAGATTACTGGTCAAGAAAACTTTTGAATGGGGGATATAGGTGAAAGTCGGCTTTAGTTTGTATCTTGGTTTATCATACCACCAGATCGGTGCGGATTGATTTGCAACATATGGGTAATAGGTGCCTTGTATGGTTACATGGTATTTTGGCATAGCATAGTCAACGATTCCTATTACTTTTACCAGCTTATAGTCCTGTGAATGATAAACTAGTCTAACCTGATCCTGCTGATCCTTGACGATTCTAGATTGGTTTTTAAGTTGCCGATAGGCTATATCAAAGCGATAAGAAAGATTAGGCCCAATGATCCCTTTGCTACCACCATATAATTTGAAGTATTGATGGAGATGGGATAGCTTCCAATTGGAAGCTATAAAAGGATTTTTGGCTACTACATCATGTAGGTGCAATGGCACTACGCTGCTGCCTACGCCCATACCCTGTATGCCTATATAAGGGGCAACCCAAATGGCTATCTGATACTCTATTTTGACCATAGGATAAAGATCAAAATTAGATATTTCTACGGGAACTAGATCATTATGATAAGCCATCCTTAACCCCACTTTTAGCTGCATAGCCTTATGTAGGTGTAGACAAAGACTAGGCGTGGCCGAAAAAATAAGCCGTGTTTGTGGCACTGTACCATTTACATAGCGGGCTATAGCATGGTAGCTAGCTATTTTAAAAAACCAATTGTCCAACCGTTTAATCCATTTATAATGCAAGGTACATAGATTTTCACTTATATTTTTATTTTTATAATCAATTACTTTTATGTTTACTTGCCCATCTTGAATAGAAGATTCGCTGGCTTGTTTAACGAATAAGCTGATCTTACTTTGATGTAACATACAGGTATGGAGGTCACTATATTTGTGCCAAGCAGGCTGATAATTTAAATGGGGCTGGAAGCGCCATGACCCAACGTCATACCTACCTTCTAAAGTAAACGAAACTTCTTTTGAATTTTTGCGCCATAATGGTGGAAGCAAAGCCAGGTTAGCGGACCAAATACCTTTCCCGAAAGGATAGTGGTCTAATCCAACCGCTAGGTAAGGGAGCAACGATGTACAGATACCTATTTTGCAATAGCGATGACAAGAAGGAGGCATTCCTTTCTGTTGTAAAGAAAAAGGAAGGTATAGTTGGGGGGCAGGATGAAATAATATAGCGTTTAGTTTTAATTCATTTAGGGTTTTTAAAGGCTTATTCAGCTGTTTTATAGTGGGTATAGGCGCTTTGAAAAATAACCTTTGCTCCTGGGTTACTGTATTCTTTTTTTGTTTTTCAATTACAAACTCAGCATCTTTTATAGCGCCTGCTTTGGTTTCCGCATAGGATAGTGGAGCATAGATCGAAAAAAATAAAGCGATAAATAGCCAAGCGTATTGCATCTTGATGATCTTTTGATTTAAAAAAAGTAACCTATAGAATAGAATAGCCAGCTAAAATAAGATGCGATTGCCTAGAGGTTTCATCATCCAATCTACAAAGGCTGCAATATATTATTTTACTGGAACATTTGCACTACTCCTTGAGGATTCGATTCAGCTCCTAGATCCATAGGGGTAAGCTCATTTGCATGCCTTACATTTAGATCAATTTCGGGTCTACCTAGTAAGATTTCTAGAATCTCTATATGCGCCAAAAATGCACTGCTAGATGAAGAGGAGTATTACCAGCCTCATTTTGTGCATTAATATCAATTATTGATGTACCGAATACTATTAAAAATAGTACAGACCTTGGATGATTATGCAAAACGGCCAGCTGGAGCGCAGTATTACCACTTGCATTTCGTGCATTGAGATTAGTATCTGGTTCCCTTAGCAATGATACTAAACTAATTAGATTATTATCTATAGCGGCCAGCTGGAGCGGAGTATTACCGGCTTCATTTCTTGTATTATCAAGATCTACTACGATTGCATTGGCTGGATTACTAGTGTTATTCATACCAACTGGGTTGTGACCGGTATCAGATTTATTTGGCAAGTGGCCATATCTGGCTGTTAAGTTACTGCAAGAAGCGGTAAAGGATAGAACTGTTCCAGCTACTATTGCCATTGTGTAAGAAGACTTGACCGGTGTGATAGATTGGATATATCTAATCATAAAAATGTATAACTTGTTTTTAATTTAAATATATTTATAATTTTCCTGTTATCATAATTATGGGTATTATACAGTTATTGCTACTGGCTATTTAGAATAAAAGCAATAGATGTATTTGTTTATCCCAAGTGGTTATATTATATTTTATTAATCTCTTATTAGGCTCTGTACGTGTATATTAAACACATTATTATTCCTATGATCGGAATAAGTATATATAGTGATTTTCGTCGAATGATCATTTCACACTTGAACGCTTCTTTGAAAGTAATAGAACGACCTGTTTCATGTAGTATTTTTATACCGAAAAGCTGCTTCCCTGGTGTATTACCAAAACAAGTCATAGATGCAGCAACCACCAAACTATCTAACAATATGAGAAAATATCTAAAACATAATAGGATTAGCAAGACCATAAGACCCACGTATAAAATACCTCTAGCAACACTAGACTGAAACACAAGAGAAAGAAAATCATGCGATAGATTTTTCATCCATAGTATATTTGGTCCTACCGGAACCAACACTAAGATTATACAATATAAAAAGTTCAACACATTTTGATCAACCCCCCTTGCTGCCCATCTGCGCCATGCATGGCCAGCCGTTATTTTTTCAGGTTCAATCCAATTGCTATCCTTCATAAGATTATAAATTTTAAAATTTTGTTGCACTAAAACTAGGTTTGTAAACGGCTATGGCCATTACTTACCCAAGCTTCTAAATAAATTAATAATAAGTTGACCTATGAAAAAACGAGCAGCTCTTAATATTTCTTTTAAAGATTCTCAGAGATGATGATATCATATAATATAGCATTATAAGCCATATATAACAACATCAGCCATCCTGAAAAACGCTATTGTAAAACCACATTTACCATTTTATTAGCTACCACCACCACATTTTTAATTACCTTACCTGCGATCCATTTTTGGATCACCTCATGGGCCAATACTGCCTTTTCTATAGCGATAGGTGACGCATTACAATCAAAAACCATTTTGGTCCGTAGCTTACCATTGACTGCAATACCATACTGAAAGCTTTTTTCTGCTAAATAGGTTTCATTCCAAAGTGGAAAAGCTACCTCTGTAATGCTACCTGTTTTGCCTATACTTTCCCATAGCTCAGCAGCTATATAAGGTGCAAAAGGTTCCAACAATAGAATAAAATCTTCTACCACAGATTGGATTGGTCTTTCAAAAGTAGACAACCTGTTTAGACCAATCATTAAACTACTTATAGCGGTATTAAAAGAATATTTTTTAATGGATTCTGTTACCTTTTTAATGGTTTGATGCAATATTTTAACCATCTCCTGATTAGGAGGTAGCGCAGTAGTGGTCCACGATGCTTTTGCATGATGTACAAAACGCCATACTTTATTTAGAAAACGAAAGAGCCCTTCTATACCGGATAAGTCCCATGGTTTAGATTGTTCCAATGGCCCTAAAAACATCAAATACAGTCGCAAAGCATCAGCACCATATTGGGCCATTACACTATCTGGGTCGACTACATTGTATTTAGACTTAGACATTTTTTCCATTTTCCCCCCACATACATATTTACCTTCCTCTAATAGAAAATTCACATCGCGAAACTCAAAACGCCAATTTTTTAAGGCTTCTAGGTCTAAAACATTTTTTTCGACAAATACTGTTGGAATATATATAGGTACGACATCATATTGCGCTATAAGCCCGGCACTGACCAATACATTCTTATCTTTTAAACGATATACTATTGCCGTACACTTCTGAATGAGGCCTTGATGGAGCAACTTCGGAAATGGTTCACTAATATGAATATGACCTAAATCATATAATAGTTTGGTCCAGAAGCGTGCATAAAGGAGATGGCCTGTTGCATGTTCTGCACCACCTATATAGAAATCTACCTCTTTCCAATAGGCTTCTTTTTCCTTGCTTAAAAAGGTTTCCCGATTGTGGGGATCCATATAGCGCAAAAAATACCAACTAGAACCTGCCCAACCTGGCATTGTATGGAGGTCTAAAGGATATCCTTCCGGTGTAGACCAATGGAAGGCATTGGCTAATGGCGGTGCACCAGATGGGTTTGGTGTATAACTACTTACCTCTGGCAACACAAGGGGCAGGTGGTCCTGCGAAAGGGCATAAGGGAGCCCATCTTCTTTATAGTATATTGGGAAAGGCTCTCCCCAATAACGTTGGCGACTAAAGATAGGATCCTGTAGTCTATAGTTCACTTTAGATTGCCCAATTTTATTTTGGATAAGTTTTTGCATAACTTTTTCAGCCGCTTCTGCTACAGAAAGACCATTTAGAAAATCAGAATTAATCATCTTGCCTTCAGCTGCTTCATATGGGCCATCTTCTATCAGCAAGCCACTTTCTATCACAGGTAAAGTGAGTAAATCAAAAGATTGCGCAAATATATAATCCCGTCTATCATGTGCAGGAACCCCCATAATAGCTCCTTTACCATAGCTAGGCAATACATAATCTGCCACCCAGATAGGCAATGGCGCACCTGTAAAGGGATGTATAACACAAACGCCAACAAATAGACCACTTAAAAAGATAGTTTCTGCAAGACGGCTTCGATCTGAACGATTTTTAGATTGCTCGATATAAGCAATAAGTGCTACGTCACCTGTTTGATCTGCCATAGCACTAACCCAAGGATGCTCAGGCGCTAAGGCAATAAAACAAACACCAAAAATGGTCTCAGGTCTAGTGGTAAAAACGGTAATGGTCTCTCCTTTTTGCCCTTGTACCCTAAAGGTAATCTCTGCACCTTGAGACTTACCCAACCAATTCCGTTGCATCTCCTTAGTAGAAAGGGGCCAATCTAACCCGTCTAAATCTATTAGCAAGCGCTCTGCATAGGAGGTCATACGCAAACTCCACTGTTTCATGTTTTTCCGTGTGACTGGATACCCTCCTCGTTCAGAAAAACCATCTTTGACTTCTTCATTGGCCAAAACAGTACCTAAGGCTTCACACCAGTTTACCATGCTATCTTTTAAATAAGCCAAGCGATAATGCAACAGTTGAACTTGTTTTTCTGTCTCAGAAAATGCATTCCATTCCTTAGCTGAAAAAATAGGGGTATGGTCGTCACAGGCAGCTTGCACTTTGGTATTACCGTGATCAACAAATTCACAGATAAGTGTATGAATAGGGGCAGCCTTTTGTGTCGCAGTATTGTACCAGCTATTGAACATTTCTAAAAATATCCACTGTGTCCATTTATAATATTCAGGCGCACTAGTATTTACTGACTTATCCCAATCAAAGTCTAAGGCAATTTGTTTGAGTTGTACAATATATTTGTCTATATTTTTCGCAGTGGTAACAGCAGGATGTTGGCCAGTTTGAATCGCATGTTGTTCAGCAGGAAGGCCAAAAGCATCAAACCCCATTGGATTCATCACATGGTATCCACTATGCTTATAATACCGAGATAATATATCTGAAGCAACATATCCCATATAATGCCCTACATGGAGTCCTGATCCTGAAGGATAAGGAAACATATTTAATATATAATACTTGGGTAAATGGTTCGTAGTAAGAGACCTATCTGCTGTAACAGATCTTTGTTCCCTCCATCTATTCTGCCATTTTTGCTCTATCTCGGTAAAAATATAGGGTTGCATGCTTAAAATATGGTTGGATAATGGGTAAAACGAATAATAGATTGGTATAGCCGCTACAGCTGTATCGAGGTGTAGCAACGGCTGAATCTGAAAAATAAAACAGCTTTTCTAGATTTTATCTTTTACATAGCAATTTAACTTAAAATTAATAAGCAAACATTATATTGGACGGAAAAAATCAGACAAATTTTTATAAATTTTGTTTCCTATTTTTCCTAAAAATAGGTATTTACATGGACACACCCCCTATCCATCTGCGCCACACTGGGACTTTAAAACCACCCAGTAGTGGTTTTACCTTTATTAGCAATTGATTTAAAAACTTTGTGGACATAAGCTCTTTTGGTATTACAACTAATTTTCATAGATTAGAGTTCTTTGCTAATTTGGTTTTTAATTTGGAAATTGTAAAGGAAAAAGGAACACCTTAAACCCTTTTTTTACGGTCTAATCCAGCATTGACGTTGTGAACGATGGCATTATAACATGGGCCTATCAAACTACAAAGGAAGGTTATGGGTGATTTTAGAGGGATTCTATCTTTATCAATTCATATAACTGTATTTCCTATGGTACTAAATTTTTACCAAAAGAAACTCGTAACCAATAAATAATAATCTTCATGCATACAAAATATACCTCCTATTTTAAATTTTTCTGTACCATATCAGGCATAGCTATCTGTGTCTTATTTACTGCTGGTTGTGGTAAGGATCAAACTGATATCAATGAAAAAGATTCTACATATGGTTCTTCTCTTCATTACGCATCACAGAAAGGTAATTTAGCAAAGGTTAAAGCGCTATGCTCAAATCCATCTATTAATGTTAACTTAACAAACACATATAATGAAACGCCATTATATATTGCAGCAATGTTAGGAGATACAGAAGTAGTAAAAGCATTACTAGATCATGGAGGTATTGAGATGTATAAATGCGGCTGGCGTGGTTATACCCCACTACATGCTGCAGCATTTGCTGGTCATACAGAAGTAGTTAAAGCACTACTGAACTATAAAAAAATTAATATCAATGAAGCAACTAAGAATGGAGCAACAGCTCTAGACTTAGCTAAGATGAATAACTTTTCAGAATGTATTAAGTTATTAGAATCAGCTGGTGGTGTTAGTAACGGAACTTTCGAGATGGTAAAGGGAAACGATTAGATTGTACTAGATTCGCAGAAGGTCTAATGTTATGCCCACTCCCCACAAGCTTTTTTTATTAGATGGTATGTCGCTGATCTATAGAGCGCATTTTGCGCTTGGAAAGGCAGCGACTACTACCGCACAGGGCATTAAAACAGGGGCGATACTTGGCTTTGTGAATACCTTAGTAAAGGTACTGCAAGAAGAAAAACCTACCCACCTCATCGTTGTCTTTGACGGAAAAGAAAAAACCTTTCGACATGAACTATTTCCTGCCTATAAATCCCACCGGCCAGCTCAACCAGAAGAGATCTCTATAGCGATTCCATACATCAAATCCATTCTAGAAGGGTTTGGTATTTTATCGATAACCGGTAATGGGTATGAGGCAGATGACCTACTGGGTACATTAGCCAAAAAGGCAGCGATAATGGGATGTACGACCTATATCATGTCTACAGACAAAGACTTAGCTCAGATGGTACAATATAATATTTACCTCTATAAACCGAATAGCCATGGCCAAAAATCAACTATACTTGGTGAAAAAGAAATCTTGACGCAATGGGAAATTGCTAGACCTGAACAAGTAAAAGATATTTTAGCATTAGAAGGAGATCCTTCTGATTTTATTCCAGGCATTCCTTCTATTGGCAAAAAAACTGCTCGAAAGCTTATAAAAGAATTTGATAATCTAGAAAATATATTGGCACATAGCCATGCGCTAACGGGTAAGTTAAAAGCAAACCTTATCCAATATGCAGCGCAAGGTATGCTTTCCAAACAACTGGCTACGATTCGAACAGATGTGCCCATCACGCTAGATTTAGAAAAATGCCATTGCCAGGTGCCCAACAAGGACAAATTAGCATCTCTATTTACCTTACTAGAATTTAAACAACTTAAGGAGCGGTTATTTGGTAGACCAAAACCACAAAAAAAAGGCGACCAAATAGCTGGTTTATTTGATCCTATTCACTCAACTATAGACAGCTAAGAGGATGATTGGTCTCATCTCCTGGTCTGGATGGGCAAGGGAACCGTATTCAGTTAATCAATATGAATCGTATAAGGAAGGATGGCTTGTATGCCACAG
>ANMQ01000031.1_pt1 | contig 12163 bp, 10 predicted proteins | sample 507748 | NCBI WGS metagenome assembly ANMQ01 (sample SAMN01728977, study PRJNA163505) | wasp metagenome | isolation source: Encarsia pergandiella - a minute parasitoid wasp | collected 2006-10 | reverse complement strand
TGAAAAAATTTCTTTAAGCTTTTCAATTTTAAATTCATAGTATTCAACAAAGAACAACATTTGTGAATTTTTTTATCCTGTTTCGCAATTTTTTCTCTGATCCTGCGTACACAGAATAATGAAACGCATAAAATTATGTTAGGAGAGCTAATATCGTAAGCATGTTTACATGGTCTCTTTTATGAGAGAGTATGAAAAAATTTTTGAATGAAAAAATGATAAAGGATTTATCATGTTTATTTGGGTAAGTACGTCACGTTTATTAAAATTTACTTGGGATGAAAAAGCCTGAAAGTTAAAAATTTTTAACTTTCAAAATAGTAATTATTCTACGTGGAAAAAATAAAATAAAATAAAATAACATCCAGAATAAGCAATGAGACAAAAAAAATGAAAAAACTCGCATAGACTAAAATTGAAGCTGCTTTAAGAGTATCGTAGTAGTATAGAAAAAGGCAATTCTTTTATACCATAATATTTGAAGATGGGAGAAAAAAACCACTGGAAAAAATTTAACAAAGGAGATTTTATTCCGGGCCGAGAGAATTTTTTCAAAAGGTGCGAATACACACAAAAGAATTTTCTTTTGTCGAGTTTATCCAGTTGTGATTATCGTTATTGTTGAAATGGATTTCCGTGAACGCGTTATTGAGATTTTTTTCTGGCAAGGAAGCTTTGAAGTGTCTTTGTTCAAGATATGTATAATTTTTCAAGTTTTCATTGAATCTTCATGAATTATTATCTAAAAAAAAAAAAAGAAAAATTACTGTCAATTGGTGTTTAGTAATAATGTTACACTTATGTAAAGAATTTTCATTATTCAATCAAACCGTTCAGTGCCATGCGTATTTACTATAAGTTTAATGAAAATTTCGAGGATAAATAAGAAGTATATTTTCAAGTCATTAAACTTATTCATCGATTACATTCCTAAATAAAAAAAGTACAAGTATATGATTATCAAAATAATAAATCAGCACTTTTTATAACGACACACATAGTTTTTATTTCTTTGTAATCAAAAGCGCTGACAAAGCAGCAATTATTTCTGAACTCTTTCGTTGTATTTGACACACCATTCGCTGTGAAACTTAATAAGGAGAATAAAAAGAGAATGTAACAAAGCATCGCACCCCTTCCAAGCCAAATAATGGCCTTTCATAAAAATAATGAGTCTTCGATAGTGATGGCACAGTCTCAGCATTGGCTCGGCTTAGATTCTTACTGGCCATCAGCAATCTTTGTCTGTAATTGACATTTTTATTTTTCTTTCATATTTTTTTCCCTCACACAGGTAACGCAGTAGAGTTTTATTTCAAAGTGATGACAAAACTCGTGGTTCTTTTTAGACGAACTTCTGCATTGCTCGCTCGTTACCGGCGGCCTGTTTCTTTGATTTAATGGTTTCTTTCTTTGTGTCTTTCAACCCCGCTTTTAGCTCCTCCCAGCTTTTTTTTTATTTACACTCTGTTACGCCAAGGCGATTTCTGTCTTTCAATCTTCGGCGCGTTTTTCTCTAGTTTTTTTTTCACTCACTGAAGAATTTTTGACCTCTTTTATGTCCAACCCAGCTTGGCCTTTCTTTCTTTCGTTGGCACTCGTGTTGAAATAAAATGTTAGAAAAATCTCGACTGATTTAAAATAATTCATTTTCAATTTACAAATTAAGTGATCAACAAATTGACTATTCATTACCATGATCACAAATTTAATTTTTTCCACGTAAATATTATTTTCCTATTCTAATTGTTACTTTGACTTGTATATTGCCAAGCAACAGAAAAAAGAATAATCAAGCTGAACAATAAAAAAGCTGGCAAAATGTCTTTCTTGATGACCCTTCGACTGTATTACACTAAAACAGCAAGTATATTCTAAGTAATAGCAGCACCATAAATGGCAGGTGTTGATTTATTCTTCGGATTATAAAATTTGCGACTATTATTTTTCACTGGCCGTTCAGAGCGTGTGAGAATCTAATAACTTAGGGTCCGACCTAATTGGACCGTTAGTGTCTGGGGCACGTGTACTTGTGGAAGAGGCACGCCGCTAGGAGTATTTTTATGATATTTTCAAGCCTCGAGAGAGATAAAAAGCCGTAACTGGACGCGTTCGTTCGGCTCTGTGTCTTGGGATAAAAAAGAGCGAGTTTGTTACTGGATGCGGCGGAATTTTGCAGTTCCAGGACTAAAATATATCATCAGCTAAAACAAGATGTCTAAGCTCATTTTTTTTTATCGTCAGTGTTCATTTTGCCTGGTTGAACAGGATGCTTTAAATAAAGCTTTTTTTATAAAATTTCGAAGAAACTACTAATGAGGGTTGTTTTTCACTCAGTTGAAAAAACCATTAATTAGTTATGCCGAAATTTCATGAAATATACAATTCTAATTGTTTACTTTACCTTTAAAATTTTAGTACAACTTAAGTACAGTTAAAAATACCAGCCTTATAAAATTTTAAACACTGAAACATGTTAAACGTAATTCATAACTTTTTTCAACAAAAAACGTTAAATAATTTTCATACCAATGATTGGAAAAGGGCGGATCGATCACAGCAAATTTTTATAGAAAAAAGTTTATTACACGTTATTTCCCAAGTTTTCTCCGAGCTCTGGTTATCAAAAAAAGTTTTAATAAGCTGAATGTAAAAAAATATATACATCAAAAGTGGTTTTCAGCGACTAAAACATAATTTTAAAGCTTGATACAACTAATATGTATAGTCGAATTACGCTTTTTTATCAACCGATAAAGACACAAAAAGAAATTGAGCCCTGCGTAATCCAGCTGTCCTGATGGGCAAAAACTTTCTACTTTTTCCAAGTGCCGGAAGTTATGAAGCAGCAAATGGTTATCACCGATGCGGCAAGTCTTGCATCAGAAAATAAATTTCTAGAGTTGAAAAGTACTGCAATAACTCTTTTCGACAAGCACTATCAATTTCAAATGTCGCATGCTCCTTGCTATTTTTCTCTTTCCTTCCTTTTTAGGAATCACTTTCAGGGGTCTCCTGCAGGCATTTGCATTATCAGCAGTAGTTGACACTTTGTATCTGCAGAAAATTTTATCAAGCGTTTTTCATGACTTTCACTCGGACTTCTTACAACCTCAGAGTTAATATTGTGTACTTCGATAAAAGTTCACGAGCCACCTTAAAGCGGACCTTCGAATTAAGTAGCCGCAGTAGACTACTCTGGTATATCTCTCCCTAATTTACAAGTAGATTATCCCATTTCCATCCCTCTCTTCGTTTGGTGTGCAAATTATACACTCCGATTACCATCGTTAATAACGTCGTTGACAATGAAATTCGTCTGACCAAATCCCGAGCTGCACTACTGTTGCGGCTTTGTCAGTCAAGTACGCATCTACGGCTCTAGTGTTTCTGTTTATCATACGAGGTTCACTAGCCCAAAAGATAAGCAAACTTAAAAGTGAAAAAGTGACTCAGAGAAATTGGTTGAAAAGTTACTTAAGGTGGTAACTTCAAACGAAATTCATACATCGCGAAAATCAAATCTGCATGAAAAGAGAGTAAAAGGAAGGAAAAATAGCAACGTGTATCTAGAAAAAAGTAAGTTGATACCGGAAATGCAAAAGGCAAGGTCACATATGACCAATGGATTCCCTCGAGCGTTCTGCAGCTGCTGGACGAGCTTTGTGCTGCGCTCGTATTCCATACATGTATATTCAATGTTACTGTGAATGCATGCTTTCTTTGCAAGCGCTGTGTTTATTTTTTATTTTTTGGGTTTTGCCTTTTATGAGAAAAGGATTTTCTTTGTTGTGACTCTATGTATAGCAAAATTGTATTTTATGATGTAAAAAAAATACTTTTTCGCGATTTTAAAATGCTTATGCCTCGGTTTGGTGAAATATACTTTTGGAGCTTATTGAAAAAAAAGTGGAAATAAAATGAAAAAGTGTCTTTCTATGTCAATTACCAAGAATTCTACCTCCATCTTTATCACCTTCGTCAGAAATTTTTGATAAAATCTTCTTTTAAAACTGAGATTTCTAATTATTTTCCGATTATTACAGCAAAGTATTGAGAATACATCTGATGCCGTGCTGCACGAAAAAAGTTAGTAGTATGCGTGACTGGCCTCTTCTCTTTCTTTTTCTTTTTTTGTGTTAGAGCTTGGTTTTTACTATCGCAACATTGATCCCGGGCTGGTTGCATGGCACACCCGACAAGCGTGTAATTCCCAGAGTCGATCTGGGTAAAATGGGCTTGAATTATAATACTCGGCTGACTTAACTGCTCGGCTTAATTCAGCTTAAAATTTAAACAGTTGAAAAGATGATCACATTATGTGTTCACAAAAACTCGTTGGAAGATTTAATTGGATAACACTGTTATCACAACAGTAAAATTATTATTTTTACTTATTTTGAATCTTAAACAAACTTTGCTCGAAATTATTAACAAGGATTGTTTATTTTCTTTTAAAAGCCACTATTATAAAGTTCCCTGTTATAATAAAGAAAAAACTTCTCTGCCAATCATGCTGGATCTCAAGTCACAGTTGTAAATTTTTATTAGATATATATTTTTTCAAACTACTCATTAAAAAACTAAAATGATGTTTTGAAAATAAACAAAAAGACCGAAAAAGAAGAACAAAATAATCCATTAATTGTAGAAGTAAAAGTTTTTGCTGATTGATAGAAGTCTAACTCGAAAAAAAGCGTACTTCATTACTTTCAGCATGCGGCTGTGTACAAACGTTCACCAAGTTCAACAATGCACTTTGACGTCTACACTATATAGCTTGAGTTGGCTAAGTGCACTTAGCTGCATTTTTGACGAATCTTCATGTTACGTACAGAATTTTAAAAAGCATCATTCATAATTTCGCTTAAAATCTTCAAGTAAAGAATGTCGTACGGCTGAGCCACTTATATATGCGACTTTGAGAATTTAGCACCTAGTTTCCAGCTTCATAGATTTTCCAAGAGCGAAAAAATAGAAATGAGCATTACTTCCTCTTCATAAATGATAAATGAGCATTTAAACTTACTTAATAGGTAAATTTCTTCATCTGTTCATCGACTAATCACGTAACATACGCTTTTGCCCCTGTTCTGTTCTAAAAAACGAGCTTACGTGGATACTGAATAAATCAACGTGTACGTCTACAGACATATATAGATGGTAGTTGATGGACGGGCAAACTTGATGGTGTATGAAGAAACTGATAGAAAATTCGAACAAATCGGTTTGTTGGAGGCCTGGATATCCGCTATTAAGCTTTTATACAGCCGTAAGCTCATAAAATTGCTTGACAGCTTTTCAGTTTTGTATTATTTACAAATCGTTTTCAAAATCATTCTGAGAGGAAAACAGAATCAGAATGAGATAGTATATTATATTCATTTTTAATTTATTGAAAAAATAAGCTTTCTTACCCAACGATTCCCATTTTCTGTTCATGTATATGATGTTATTTTTACGTCATGGTCCATTAATTTTCAGCATATATTGTAAAAATTATGTATTACACTATAATCGACCAACCTGACCAACTCATACTAATCTGTAGGTCAAACTTAATTTCTACTGACTATCTTCCAAGATTGTGCACATAATTTTAAATAAAGATAACTTTTGAATAAAGAAAAATAAACTGACCTACTCTGATTGACTAGAGTTCTTAAACACACAATTAAAACTGACCATCAATTATTTTGCCAAAATTTTAAGAGTTACTTAAGGTTGTTCGGTACATACGAGAGAGAACGCTAGATGTTGTGGGAGAGAGAAAGCGATCAGCTGGCGCTGTCTGTCTTTCTCGCTCTCATGTAGAACATGGCGGTCAACTGGCAAGATTTGTAGGTTATTCATAGTTTTTGATTTTTTTCTCAAAGCACACGTTCCTTTTTGAAGTTTTTTAAAATAGAAAATATTCGTTTGATTATTCTTTAACAGTTATAATTTTTTATTAAAATCTTAACATCAGAAGACTTTTAACTTTTAACTTAACACGATTTCTCATAAGATTACGTGTAAATTAAAGTAGTCAATATCTTTTTTGTGAGGTTTCCTAGGGCTCTAAAAATTTAACACAGGTAATAATACACAGTTATCAACAAGTTCACTTAATTTCATGCAATTCTTAACATCAGATCTAGTACCGACCCAACAACCGTAAATAGTGCACAAAAAATTTTTCATCTATTATAAAGCATTTTTCAACTCAAAACCCAAAAAAATACCTCGTTGACCGAAGCGTACAGTGCGCGACGAGCAGGCAAATATCGACGAAAAGAAAGAAAATGAAAAAAATGCGGAAAGTAGAGATGATATGAAGGTAGGTAGTGATCGAGAAAGACAAGGAAAAAAGAGAGAAGAGAAATATCCTCGAAAATGTGTACGCAGCAGTATTAAATTTTAGATTTCATTTGAGAGTCAAGTCGTTCGTCGTATTTTAATTAACAGATGGATTTTTCTTGTCTCGGTAAGGGCTTCAAAAAAATTGGTTTGTTTTTCTTTTTCTTTTTTTTGCGCAAAAGCGATAAAAAAAAGAGAAAAAAAGGCTGAAGATCGAATTGCAATTTCAGTGTTGTTCTTTGTACATAGATTTACTACTTTTGCAATACCACTTTTGCAATACCACTTTTGCAATCAACGTTGAATAGCCAAAGTTGACAGTAGCCAAGAAAAATGTCTCTTGCATCCACTATACAAATTTTTTTTGTGGACTCAAGTCACGGATTTTCATATTCAAATTTTCTTAATAATTTTCTAATTTTTAACTTAGAAAAGTTTTTTTCTGTTTTGAACAAAAAATTATAAAACATAAAACAAAAAAATAGAGCCTTCTAATTTGTTACTGATTTCGACTGGTTAATCTAGGTAAGTTTTTTTCATTCATGCACGAACATATTGAAGTTCTGTGGTGTTTTCGTACGTCCATCGCAATTTCTATTGAGGCTAAAAATAGCATTTTTTCATCATGGTGCATTTTCATTAATATAAAGTTTACTGTTTGTATAGAGGTCTCATTCGAAAGCTCTACTTAAAAATATGGTTTCCGCGAAACATATCAGCAAATCTAATGCTAAGTAGCCTCAAATTTAGGGACATCAAAGTCAAATACGTAAAGTCTCATTTAAAAGCTCTTGCTACAAGTTTTAAGACGAGAGCTTACACAACAAAGAATTTAGGGAAAAATGACAGCAGTTTTGAATTAGAAAACCTTATTTTAAATCAAAGTTCAGTTTAAAAAATTTATTCAGAAAGTTTAATTAGGATGAATGATTTCAGACTTGTTCTCGCAAAAGGAATCAACGAACATATCTACAGAAGGGAAGAAGGAAGTCGAAAAGAGAGCTGACTTTGTCGATGTTTGAGGAGCGTTTGAAGTCACGCAACAATAACTACGGTAATTGGGCTGTAGCCTGTGTTATCATTGCGGTCTGATCGCTCAAAGTCTGCGTAATCATACCTGCACTGCCCTCGCTCGGCTTTTTTTGAGGTTAAAAACGACTGTGAGCGATCAAGTGGTTTTAAAATCTCAAAACTATTCTCAATCCACTAATTGCTTTCGAATACTTTCCTTTTTTTTTTAAGATAATCTAAATTTCTTTAAGATATTAATTTAAGACTGAGGAAGTGATACGATGCGAATAAGTCTAGTATCCTCGTTGCTCGGTGCCATTCGTTTTCAAGTGGCTCGAGCAGTCAGTTAGCGCACTCAAGAATCTTCCACTGGATTCAAGAGCCAACCGGGAGCGAAAAGGAGGAATGAGCGGAGAATTGTCGACGATTCTGGCCCTGAACTTTTAATTGAACTTTTAATCCGACTTGGTCCAACTCTTGTTAATTAATTTTTTATTAATTACAGTATTAATTAAAAAATTTCATTGATTTTCAGCAAAACCTTAGACTATAGGTTTTCAAATTTATGATTTATTAGGTACATGATCTAACAAATCAGATCCTGAAAAACATTCAACTTGGGGAAAAAAGCTTGAAGAACTTATTGGATGTAAAAACACTTGCATCGGCGTACAGCTACAGCGATTACAACAGAATTGCAGTATGATATTAGGAAAGGGTAGTGCAAAGACTTATGGAAGGTTATTAAGCTCACGCACGGAGCGTGATTTCCGTGTTGTACGTGCCTCTGCCGAACGTGAAGTTAAGCGAGAATCAGCCAGCTCCAAAATTACTAGAGTTAACATGTTAACGACACACTCTCGGCTCTAATCATCACGTGCATTTGATTTGATCATTTGCAGTTCTCGAGAGTTTGCTAGAAATCGATTCAAAACGGTTACTTTTTTTTATTTTGCAATTGCAAAGATCGGTTTTTTATTTTCAACCTTTAAAAAATTTTTCAATTAACTATTAATTAATTTCTTTATCAAATAGAACCAGTCATTTCCTAAATATTTGAAGTGTACGAATAAAAATTTAATAATTTTATTCAATCGTTAATTTAATAACGTTACGTGAAGCTGATTACATGTAACTATATAAAATATACCTATATTCTGTTTTTTAGCTCATGAATTCAAAAAGTAGAAAAACTGAATAAAACATTTTCTGAACGGGTGTTGTGACGAAGTCCTTGATCAAAAGTGTCCAAAGTGACATAAAGTTTTTGGGACTACGTGAAATTGACATTTTTTTTCTAACAGAAAATTCTTGAATAACTTTCATTATTTAATGAATAATAATTCATGAAAGCTTGTCGGGGCTGAAAAAAATGGTTTCCTTTTTTTATCAATAATATCCATCGAGGTATGAAAATAATACAAGCAAACACGCGATATAAAACTTTACGTCTGAGAGAGCGAGCTGGTAACAGATATATAATACCCGTGAAATTCGTCAAAAACCATAAAAAGCACGCGATAGCGTCCATTTTTGATTGCCGTAACTCTCGCATTCTCCCTCTTTCTCTTTCTTCCACTTCATCGTGAATGCGTGAACGCACGCACCGAGCAGCGCTGTAAAATTCACAAAAAAGGGCTCTATAAATCACTGGGATCACAATATAGCGGCAGTCGCTATCTCTACGAAATTGATTTTTTACTCTCAGAAAAAAGTTTTACGAAAAAAAGTTTACTTGAAATTCAGCACGAGAAAGACCAACAAAATAAAAAATAAAGAAAAAAAAAATTTAAATGGAGTAGCCGTATTATAGCAATGCATGGGTTGAATGTTACGTTTCTTCCTAGCAAAAATTGTAGTTCGTGCCGTGGATAGGACAAAGGCTAAGAGTTTAGATTCAGGGAGGCGAAAGAAAGGGAAAAATTTAAGCGTTTCTACGAACCAGGGCTGGTGAGCGAGCTTACTTAATACGAGTGTTTCGAGTGTAATTTTCTCGAGCCACGCCGGCGCCGAGCCAAAGCACACTTACACATTTCGAAACCGCAACTCCATCGATAAGCTTGCGCTGATAATACACCGCGCTGCAAGCTCAAGATTTATCCACTCGATAAGTGGTGAGTGTGAAATGTTTTCCTTTACTTCACGTAAGCAAGTGCGTAGTTTCGATTCGTTCTTATGTAAAGAGAAACATGATTTATGGGCTTACACGTAACAGTTAAAGTCGCAGGAATTGAGATTTTTACTGATAAGAAAATTCAATATTTCCTTTAAATATTCGAACTGGTGGGCTACTTTTTTTTCAAATTATCATAGGAATTTTATTATTATTATAGATAAAAGTTGCTAGCTACATTTCATATAAAAACTAGTACTTACTAAGAGAAAAATTGTCACCTCCAACAATAGCTTTTACGTGTGAAAAAGATTGATAGTTTTTTAAAACGACTGCACTAATGGCAATGCGCAGAAGCTAACACTTCTCATTTTTTACGGGCTTTTTACAATTTTTCGAAATAAAATACGAAATTGGGTTTCTTTTATTTTCTTTCTTTATTTTCAGACATTTCAAGAAACTACGTGAGTCAATGACGTGGTAAGATTTCCCTGGTGTAACGTTACGGTCAGCCACGTGTATCTAATAAGGACCCATCTGAGTTTGAACGATAAATTCGCAGTGCTGACCGCATCTACATTTACATAATGGGCTGGCTTGTTATAACCGTATACGTAATATACCGTAATGTGAAAAATGAAAAATGCATTTTTGGCTTATGAGCTATTTGTCTGTTAGCACCTCAACGCTTGATTCAAGCTGAGTTGTGAAATTTTTTTTATGCCGGAGTGATCTGACCAGTCTTTTGAAATAACGAAAGTGTAATAAGTGTAACCAGTGTTGAAGATCGAGTTTTGTAAAGTAAAAGCTTTGAAGATATTTCAAGAAAGCCGGGTGCACGTATCAAGCTCCTTGTTTTCCATACATGACCTAACGAATCATGGAGCAACGCCTCTGAACGCAATAACGTTTTACGACCAATATCACGCAGCCGCAAAGTTTCATATTCTAAAGCTCGGACTCGGATCACTGCACACGTATTATAAAGCGGTAGCGTTTATTATGCTCTTTGTTGAAAGGATCCAAACAAAAAATTATCATCACGTTTGCATGACTGAATAACATATTTTTGATAATATAGAAAAGAAAATGAAGCATCGAGATGAAGTTTTTCATTTCCGGTATTTTATGACCCTCATGCGTAACTTAGCTGATGTACCGGAATTTCATTTTCTCCTTCCAGCATTAATAGATTATTCAGAGTGCTGCCGGTGTTCTTTTGAAAAACCACCTCGAAGGGTGCGCCTCGCGAAAAAGAACAAAGGCCCGTTATTATTTCAGCTACGTACGCGCAGCCCGCAGCTACGACAGCGACGTCGGCGACGCGTGCGAGTGGCAGCTGAAGGGTTCTGCCAGCCCCCCTAAAATTACGATCGCGGGATCGAACATTTTTGAAATAAATAACTAACTTAACTCTTACTTTTTTATGTAATTTTTTGTGGTCACAATTTTTTTATGATAGTTAAGTTGATCATTTTAGTAAAGAATTGAATTGTTCTAGAAGAAATTCATCGAAAACTGAAAAATTAAGTCGAAGAGTTCCATGACTCGAGAGTTGTGCATTACTTGTCCAAAATTTAACTTATTTTTTTTTTTTCTAGTTTCCGTCGAGAAAAGGTTGACGACAACGAAGTCGCTAATTAAGGACGCAGGCGTTACATTTGGGAGCTATGATTACCGACTGCCACTTATCTGCACGAATGCCCGCTGAATTACTGACTCGTGACTCCGAATAAGCTGTACTTTAGCTCGAATTTTTCTCCCCTTTTTTATCATCTCCTCGACTTTTCTTCTTTTTTTTGTACACGTTTCAATCCTAGATAGCGTGAAGCACCGGTAAAAAAAAGAGTTTAAAATTTTAAAAATATATGAATCAATAAATTGAGCAAACTTGGGAAATACCAATCGAATCCTTGAATTTAATTAAGTAGTAATGATTAAGGGGCCTCCGGAGCAAAAAAAAGCCCAATAGAGGTTACTTTGTTTTTTACGCGTGCATTTTCATACGCGTCTAAAATGACGACACGTGGTAGCGTGCGCACCACGTGGCGTCATTTTAGACTATTTGGCATTATTTTTGAATTTCATGAAAGAAACGACTTTTACTCTATTTATCGTATTGTTATATCGTAAATGTTAATTTTTCGTGTACGTGTTATTTTCAACACTTTTTTCACTACATTTACGTAGTTTAATATATAACTTTTTTTTTGAGTAAAAAAACTAATTTGCTATTTTCATTGTTACATTTAAAAATAATCCCATCAGAGGAAAATCTGCCCGCAGAATTTTATAATAATCGGAATAATGATTATTATTTTTTAGCAAAGTAAGCGGACTGCTAGGATTAATCGTTTTTCTCGTTTATTCTTAAATTACCGTTTATTTTAGTATTAATTTAAAAGCCAATAAAAAACTTTTTCTGTTAAGCTTTTAAAAAGTTTTATTATTATTCGATCTCACTTTACTTTGAAACTGGATAAATTTTGCAAAATGAATAAAAATTTAAAAAGTTTCTCTGATACTTAATAAACAAATTACTTTGAAAGAGCTCGATCAATGCACTTTTCTCCGTGAAACTTGCGAAGTAAAAGCAACCTATCATCAATAAAATCGATCGGAATTTCAGTAGTCTCGAAAAATTGATGACTTTATAAGCGAGAAACGATAACGACGAGTTCAGCTTCACTAATAAAAATT
>ANMQ01000030.1_pt1 | contig 12382 bp, 11 predicted proteins | sample 507748 | NCBI WGS metagenome assembly ANMQ01 (sample SAMN01728977, study PRJNA163505) | wasp metagenome | isolation source: Encarsia pergandiella - a minute parasitoid wasp | collected 2006-10 | reverse complement strand
CCCTTTCTCTCCTTGTGGCCCTTGTTCTCCTTGTGGCCCTTTCTCTCCTTGTGGCCCTTGTTCTCCTTGTGGCCCTTTCTCTCCTTGCGGTCCTTTCTCTCCTTGTGGCCCTTGTTCTCCTTGTGGCCCTTTCTCTCCTTGCGGTCCTGGTGCTCCTTGCGGTCCTGGTGCTCCGTCTAGTTCTAGTTCTAGTTCTTTTATTCCTTTTGAAGCATTTGCGCTTTGCTGCAAGGTGCTTCCTTGAGATTTGGCATTACCTGAATCCTTAACCCTATTTGGAGAGGTCGCGTTATCGAAACAGCTAGATGTAGTTAAAGATAGCATAGAGCCATATAGGAAAGTTTTTATGTTGTTTTTCATTGTTTTAATCTATGTTTAGTCGTTGTTGTACTTAGCTTAAAGTATTATTTTAAGTATAAATGTATAAATACTTCAAACTTATTTCTTTATTTTTAGAAAAGTTTAAATAAAATTAAATATATTTTTAATTTTATCAAAATAGATACATTGATAAAAATTTTTATCTGTTTATGTAGCTATAAGTTGTAGCTATGGTGATATAGCAGAGCAGGTAAAATTCCACTTAACTTTGGAAAACTAGTAAGTTTTTTAACTTATTTATAGTTTTTTTGCTAAAATTTTGTGTTTATTTAGTGAGTTTTAGGAATATCATAAAAAAATATTCAATACCCTCACCCTTCTTAAGGTATACTTATATAATCTGCAGCATTTTATAATAAAACAATATATCTATATTGTATTTGCTAATTAAAAAGTTATCGGTAATTCAATTCCCGATAACTTTTAGGGATGGTTTTTACTATAATCACCAAAGAGTAAGAAATGGAAAAAACAATAAGCTTATATAGTGTTATTTGTTAAAGCTTTATCTAGTAGTTCGTTTACTTTTCTAGTTTTATCTGTCAGTTCTACTACTATACTATCTTTGATGCATTTTTCTCATTTAAGATGCCTCCTTTCCTGATTTCTTTGTTTGTTTATTTAGATCGTCTTGTTTCTGTTCCGTTTTCTGTTGCTGTTACTGTTCCGTTTGTTGCTGCTGCTCCATTTGTTGCTGTGCCAATTTTTGTTGAAGCATCTAGATTTTTCGATCCACCTTCTTTCAATTTTTTATTACCTGAATGGTTAGTGTTATTTGGAGGGGTCGGTTTGTCAAAACAGCTATATGCGCTTAGCGCTACTATGGAGCCGTATACGAATTTTTTTATGTTATTTTTCATCAGTCTGTGTATGCTTGGATGATTATTTCTTAACTTGAAAATATAGCTGCATAATAAAAAAATGTTAAAAACATAAAGCTTTAAGTTTTATACTTTATAACTGATTACAACTAATCTTCCTACCAAAGCAATACTAAGTATATTTCTAATATATTCCAAATGCTTAGCTTTATTTATTTTAAATAGCGGAAGTGGTGTATCTGTTTGGTGTAGCTAGAAGTTGTAGTTATGGGATACAGCAATCAACTAAAAAATTTCACCTGTTTTTTGATGAACTAGAAAAGCTATCATCTTTTTGGTCAAAAGTAGTTTATCACTTTTTTTAAGCTTCTGCCAATGCTTCTGCACCACTTGTGATTTCTGCTAGTGCGCTTGTGATCAATGCTTGCCTTGTTCTATTGTAGCTGATACGAAGTGCTTTTAAAAGGTCGTTTGCATTGTCGGTTGCTTGGCTCATCGTAACCATTCTTGCTGCATGTTCACTGGCACTGGATTCAATCAGCATATGCATGATTTTATGGTTGAGTACTTCGGGGATAAGCTGTGCAATCAATAGCGCTTGGGAAGGTTCGTAGATATACTGGTGTGGTTGGCGGGTGGTTTGCTTATATGTTGCTTCTATATCAGGCAAAAAAGGTAAAAAAGGTAAAAAAGGTAAAAAAGGCAACACAGTTACTTCTTGTTTGCCAGAATTTTTAAAAGCAGTATAAACCAATGCAATTTCACTATAGCTGTTTTGCTGAAAGGCTTCTATACAATAGGTAGTCAGCTCAGCACTGGATTGATCATTCGGTTTTGATAAAAGATCAACATACGCTTCTATAATAGGTATATTGGACTTTTTAAAAAACTGATGGGCTTTTTTACCAATTGTCAACACTTCTACAGGGATAGATGACGCTTGTTGGCGTCTTGTAATATGTTCATATGCGCCTCTGAGTACATTTTTATTAAATGCACCACACAATCCTCGATTGGAGGCAACCACTACCAATAAGAGCCGCTGTTCTATCTTTTTTTGGCTTAAATGGTGGACTGGATGGGATTCATCTATATTTTGAAGTGCAGCATGCAACAATGCATTATGTTGGGTGGCATATGTTTTTAAAGGAAATAGCACCTGCTGGATCTTATGCAATTTCGAAGCAGATACCATTTTCATGGCTTTGGTGATTTGTTGGGTAAAGGCTATCAGATTGATGCGGTCTACTACTTCTTTAAGATGTGCCATAGTAATCAGATTGCTTTACTGTTATTGTAATCTCGAAGCGTACTGCCATCGCCTCTTTCTTTATTTTTTAGCACTATATTTTGTTACAAGAGGCGCTGCTGCTGCTACTAGTACTTCGGCCATTTGCGTTTCCCACTTTCCTGCTGTAATAGTGGTAAGCATAGTAGGGTGTTGGCCGCGCAATAGGGCTAAAAATTCTTTTTCAAATGGTTTAAGCTGATCCAGTGGAACGGTATCCAAGTACCCATTCATAGCTATATATAGAATGGCAACTTGCTCTTCTATCGGCATAGGCGTATGCAAATTTTGCTTAAGCAATTCTTGGTTTTTACGACCTCTGTCGATAGCTTTTTTGGTAGTGGCATCTAAATCAGCACTAAATTTTGAAAAAGCTTCTAACTCAGCAAATTGTGCTTGGTCCAATTTTAAGGTAGCAGCCACTTTTTTAATCGCCCTGATTTGTGCAGCACCGCCAATGCGGGATACAGAAATGCCAACGTTAATGGCAGGTTTGATGCCTGCGTTGAATAAATTCATTTCTAAAAATATTTGCCCGTCCGTAATCGAAATAACGTTGGTAGGAATATAAGCCGATACGTCACCCATTTGGGTCTCTATAATCGGCAACGCGGTAAGCGATCCGCCACCTTTGACTTTTCCAACTAAGCCATAAGGAATCGCTTCCATAGAAGCAGCCATTGCATCGTTGGCAATAATGCGTGCTGCTCGTTCTAGTAAACGGGCATGTAGGTAAAAAATATCACCAGGAAAAGCTTCCCGGCCAGGTGGCCTTCTTAATAGTAAGGATAATTCTCTGTACGCAACAGCCTGTTTGGAAAGGTCATCATAGATAACCAGTGCATCTCTGCCTGTATCTCTAAAAAATTCACCAATAGCTGCGCCTGCAAAGGGGGCAAAAGATTGCATGGGCGCGGAAGCAGAAGAAGGGGCTGCTACGATCGTGGTATAGGCCATTGCACCATGGCGGGTTAAAATGTCTACTACGTTGGCTATAGCCGATGCTTTTTGACCAATGGCTACATAAATACAATAAATAGGCTTCCCTTGCTCAAATAATTTACGTTGATGGATAATGGTGTCTAGGGCAATAGAGGTTTTACCAGATTGCCTATCTCCAATAATAAGCTCTCGTTGTCCTTTGCCAATTGGAATCATTGCATCAATGGCTTTTAGTCCTGTTTGGAGGGGTGCATCTACTGGTTGACGGTAGATTACACCAGGACCGTTCCGTTCTAGCGCCATTTCAAAAGTTTCCCCAATAATAGGACCTTTGCCATCTATCGGTAAGCCAAGGGTATCCACCACACGACCTAGTAATCCTTCGCCTACTCGAATGGAGGCGACATTTTTGGTTCGCGTTACTACATCTCCCTCTTTGATGGAATTAGCCTCTCCTAAAATAACGGCACCTACCATATGCTCTTCTAAGTTTAACGCTAATCCTTTTGATCCATTGGAAAAAGATAGTAACTCTCCTGCTTGTGCATGTAAAAGACCGTAGATGCGGACTACGCCATCACCAGATTGAACGACTATACCTGTTTCTGCTAGTTCAGCTTCTGTTTTAAAATTGGCTAGTTGTGCTTTGAGTATTGCAGTAACCGCATCTGTATTTATTTGCGCCATTGGTTCAATTATATAATTTTGTCTGCTCCATAGCGTATGGTTGCATTTAACTAGGCTTCTCTATCTATTACTAACGCTATCCCAAACAGTTTTGTAGGGTGTGTAGCGCGTGCTGTATGCTTCTGTCTAATTTTAATGTGCCCATTTGAAGAATGTATCCTCCAATAATACAGGGATCAATTTGTTGTTTCATTACTACTTCTTTACAGGACACCCATTTTTTTACCTCTTCTGTTAATTGCTTGATCAAAGCTTCTGGTAAAGCCGTGGCAGTTGTTAAAAGGGCAGATTGAATGCCCATATAGCTACGATAGGCTACCCAAAAAGCAGTTAAAATTTCCTTTAGTAAACCAATTTGATTTTGATCAATGATGATTTTAAGAAACCTCCATAGCATAGGGCTAAGGGGCTGTGTAGAAATTTTTTCAAGTAGTTTTCGTTTTCCAGAACGGGGTATAGTAGGATTATTCAGTAATCTATCTAGTAGAGGACAGTCCCTAAACTGGTTTTGCAAAAAAGAAAGGTCATTATGTATACTTGTTAGTATGTTATCTTGAATGGCTTGGGCTAAAAACAGGCTAGCATATCGTGCTGCTATCTTCTTTTTTTTTAACATAGATCAGGGTTTGTATGCATGAGGCAGTTTATTTGCCATGAGTCGTTCTATTAGCGCCCATTGGGATGAATCTTGACTTAATTCTTTGACCAATAATTTTTCAGTAATTTGAACAACTAGTGAGCCAACATTGGCTTTAACTGTTTCAAGGGCACGTTCTTCTTCTCTAGTTATGGCTACTTTAGCTTCTGCCAATAAACGTTCTTTTAGGACTAAAGCTTCTTGATGTGCTTGATCAATAATGGCCCGTTGGGTAACCAGCGCTTCACCAACAATACGTGCACGTTCTAGATGGGCTTCTTCTATAAGTTTGGCTCGGTCCTCCTCTAGTTGCTTGATTAATACTTTTGCCTCAGTGATTTTATATACCGCATGGGCTACTGCATCTTCTCGTGCTTTTAGGATTTCTAAAATAGGCCTCCAGGCAAATTTAGATAATACCAAAAGGACGACTAAAAAAGTTATGGTTTGCCAAAATATAATACCAAAATCTGGCGTTATTAAAGTCATAAAAGCTATAGTTGTAAGAAAATAGACTAGCCAAGTTGACTAAACCCATACTATTTGTTAGCAATCAAAAGACAAATTAGTACGCCAAATAGGGCAACTCCTTCAATAAGTGCACAAGCAATAATCATGGCAGTTTGAATCTTTCCGCTCATCTCTGGCTGTCTGCTTATAGCTTCCATCGCAGCGGCTCCAATTTTACCAATCCCAATGCCTGCGCCTAAGGCAATAATACCTGCACCAATTCCCGCACTAAATAGATCTAATAGAACCAACATAAAAAAATTTGTTTAATTGTTAAATAAAGAGGATAGGTAAATATATAAAATATTAAGCAATACAACCCTATTAATGGTTGCCTTCATCAACAGCTTGTCCCAGGTAAATGGCAGAAAGCAGTGTAAAAACATAGGCTTGTAAAAATGCAACGAGCAATTTTAGCAAAAACATAAAGACTCCGAAAGGTAGACTGACCATAAAGCCGATGCATATACTTTTCATGCTAAACACAAGTCCTATGATACTTAATAAAATGATGTGACCGGCTGTAATGTTGGTGAATAACCGGACCATAAGCGAAAAAAACTTTGTGAAAATCCCCAAAATTTCTATTGGCATCATAATAGGCAACAGCCAATTTGGTACCCCTTCTGGCTTAAATATATGGCGCCAATAGGATTTATTACCGTTGAAAATAGTGATCAGCATAGTAAAAGCAGCCAGCACCAAGGTGACTGAAATGCTCCCTGTTACATTGGCACCACCTGGCAATAGCCCCAAAAGATTATTAAGCCATATAAAGCAAAAAATGGTTAACAGATAAGGTAAAAATCTTCTATAGTGTTGCGGGCCTATGTTAGGCAGGGCTATTTCATTTTTTATAAAAGATATGATTAAATCTATACAAGCCAACCATCCTTTGGGTGGAGCAAGTGGGGCCCGCCTATAGCTGTTTGCCATCCATAGCAGTCCGCTTATTAGGAGTACCATACTTAAAAACATAGCTGCTATGTTTTTTGTAATAGACAGATCTAAAACAGATCGGCTTGGATCTAGCGGATGAATTTTTTGATTCGAAAGAAAGTAGCCACAAAATGGAGTAGGCTGGTGGTTTTTATCATAAAAATGGGCAGAGGAGAAACACTCTATACCTTTATCTGAAGAATACAGTATAACGGGTAGGTATAGTTCAATGTGTTTTCTAGCAATGGTGGCAAAGTGCCAACTATGGGCATCTGCAACATGCTCCATAACTGGATTTTTAGCTTGTGGCGATGTGGGATGGCCACTAAAAGATGGCCAAGATAGGATAAAAGCCAATAGGTATTTTACCCAAACAACTTTTTTTGATGCCATCTGCTCCTTTAGGATGGCATGAAATATGCTAAATAATCTATAGGGTAACATAAGCAATTGGGGCTAAATATTTATCTATGCTAAGGTACGCAGTTACAAGGAATTTTTCAAAAAAATGTTAGACGATGATCTATTTAGCTTTGACACACTACTACAAATATAGGCCTAATCAAAAAAAGACCAATGGATACCAATGTCTGCTGCCTTTTTAAGTCCAGGATAAAATGGTGTGGCAAAATAGGCAGATGGCTTATGCATAAAATCGTTGATAAAGCTGTATTTCAAAGAAAGTTTTAAGTTGTTAATACGGATATTGTAAAATAGGTCTATGATTGGGCGTCCTTGTGTAGCAAATTGGTTTTGGCGGTAAAATTGCTGTGCGATTACATCGTAGCCATCTCCGTAGTAAAGCTCTTTAAAATGTACATTGATACCTGTTTCTATATCCATCTTTTTATCGTAGGGCTGGTTTGCATAGTAATAACGACCTGTGTACATATAAGGAGGTGTATAGCCTTTAAAAGGCTTTCCCCCCTTGCTGATGTCCCATTGTATGGTAATATTGTGGTCAAAATGAAAGTATGAAAAGAAGCAAAAATTTAAGTTCCCCTCTAAAGAAAAAAGATAAATAGGGGTAGTGATCTGTATAGGCTCCGATATACAATGGTCGGCTCTATCTGGTAGTATGGCCTTCTGGTAGCCAATATAGTTGTTTAGCCTTTTAAACGATAAAATCGGATGAATGGTTGTATGGAGCCATTTATACCATACTGCTGCATCTATTGCTTGTGCAGATGGCGCTATAAAATCCTTCTTCCATAACCTGTGTCTGCTATAACCATAGGATACTATGTAAGGCACTTTATGCTTAATGGTATGACAGGAAACTTTAAAAAATTTATCTTGGTAAGCTATGTTTAATTTATGATAGCCTCCTTTTTCCAATAGATAAGCGCCATCTACATAAAGCGTACGATGGTTGGTAAAGTGCAACCGCGTATTACCCCCTATATAGTGTTCTTTTGCTAATTTTTTGTCCTTTAAAGGGCTGTCGTATGTTTTGGGATTAGGCGTAGAGAAATTATATTCTAGATCAATGGATTCGATTGTATAATGTACTGCATAAAATAGATTATGGCGTTCTATATCTCCTTTAATTCCTATTTCATGGCCAAAGGATTGCATGGTCACACGGTTTTCCTCTTTGTCATCTTCATCCGTTTCTTCAGAGATACACTCCAGTAGTGTTTTGTATAGATTTTTAATGGTACATAGATTGTTGGTACGGTTATAGTTGAACTCATGGTATAATTGTAGTGGTTTACTGAACTCGTAATGATGGTAGAGGTAAAAACTACGTCTAAGATCTTTATGCATTACTTTTTTGTCTATTTTGTTTTGCATATATGCCTCTTCTAACAAAGGGAAAGAAGAGGCATATCGTTTACTTGGACTTTTTTCATCAAACTTAAATTGATCTTTTTCTTTTTTGCTTGAACGTACACCACCCGTTTCTTTGGTCAGATACTGCATATTCGATCCACTCATAAATAGATGATAGCACTCATCTGAACTTTTCATATGGGTAAAAATATCAAAATGGGGGAACCCATTAATGATTTTATCATCTTTGCTATGTGGCCATTCTTTTTCTGTCATAGCACCATGCAAATGGATGCCTATGTGCCAGTTTTTAAGGAGCCGTTGGGTATAACAGCCATCAAAGAAGAAACTACCTAAATTGGCCAGTACAATATTAAAATAGGCATATGCTTTGGCAGTATAGTAGTAACGTATATCTTGAGGTGGTTGAAAGTAAAAGTCATAGGCGGAAAGGCCATAGGTCGCACCTATATGTTGGGGTAACCTGTAAAATAAATGTTGAGCCGCTGTCCAATGATTACCCAGATCTTGAAAATTGTAGTGATGACGTTCTGCAACTGTAAAATGGTCCATCTTCGTTACCGATCGGTCGATGCGATGATACCTTCTGTAATTTTGTTTTATGGCACGTGGTGTTATAAAAAAAGTAGTAGTTGCGTCCACCTTTTCTTCTTGTGTTTTTTCAAAGATCTCTTCTGCTTTTTCGTTTCCATACGCATTAAATGATTGGATAACAACCAAAAGAAATAGATTATACCACCACCCAATCCAAAGATTTGCCATATTAATATTTTTAATATTGAAGTTACAAATATAATGACTTGTATGGAGCTACGATGGTAAAATAAACTAGAAAATTACAAGCGATGCCAATCCGTTTAAAGCAGACAACCGATCTATCTGGGCTATTAAATAGTCCTATCATATTAAGGTAAATTTTGGATTATATAAATTTATACTAATAATCAGTTTATAAAAATATAATCAAATTCTGATAATCAAAGTTTTTAAAAATATTTTTTGATAAAACCATGATTTAAGGATTTAAGATTCATAAAAGATTATATATAATTGTCTAGTAATCAGATGTAATAAAATTATTTTTAATCCGAAACGGCGCACGTTAATACATGCTATGTAAAAAGTGGGCGTATGATTAGACTAAGAAAGTACAGTTTGCATAATTCTTTTTTCAAAGTTTTCCGCTGTTTCTTGCAGAAATCCTACCTCTATGGGAATATAAAATATAGGTAATCGGACCAATTGCTTGATCGAATCATGCGCTGTTAATCTTACATAATCTTTTTCTGTTGTAACAATGGCTTTATCTGTATCGCTTAATCCATGAAATACACTGATAATTTTTAATATATCAGCATAATTGAACCAGTGATGATCTGGAAAAATCAGATGTGTAATCTTATGTCCATTGGTTTCTAAATAATTTCGTAAAGGTAGGGGGATTGCAATACCGGTAACTAGGAGTAGCACAATCGGCAATTTATCTGCTTTTCGAGTGGCTATCGTCATAGGATTGTGGTAGATGATATGTGTAAAAAAAATCGGTATGGCTTTGGTATAATATCGTTGTATAGAGGCTTTTATGGCTTCCATTTTTAATCGGCTAAGGTTTGTTGGGCTTTTGGTTACCAATATTATATCAGCACGTGATGCGCCTTTACGTGGCTCACGCAATCGACCCAATGGTAGTAGATGGTCCCTAAAAAAAGGCTGATGAAAAGTAGTCAATAAAATATTTAGGTGGGGCATTAGGCAAAGCTGTTGAAAACCATCATCTAAAAGAATTACTTCGACATCTGGCTTATATTCCATAATTTTATCTATTCCTTTAGTTCTGTTTTCGCAAACTGTAATAAGCACATTAGGGTTATCTACAAAATATGTATATATAAGATAAGGCTCATCACCTGCTGTTAAAGCAGAGTCTAGTCCATTGATTATTTTAAAGCCTACCGATTTGCGCTTGTAGCCTCTGCTTAGCACGGCTACGATTTGGTACTTAGCAAGCAATTTGACCAAATAGATTGTCAAAGGTGTTTTACCGGTACCACCTACTGATAGATTGCCTATACTGATCAATATGGGCTTTTTATAAAAAAACTTTTTTTTTATTTTTTTATTGTACAGAAAATGACGTAATGCAACCATTCCTCCATACCCCCAACGCACTATCTGCAACCATAGTGGAAACATAAAATTTATATATTACTAATAAAAATGATCGACTATAATATCCTACAACGGATCTTGTTACACAAGTAACGGTATTTTTCTTATATTAAAGTCTTCTTCAACTAAATTTTAATTCATTCGCACTATATATCTAAACACCCTGATGACCACAAAAGCACCGAGATATAGTTCTACTGCTGTTACCATATCTGATGTGATAAATTACCTAGAGCAAAATGTCCAGTTTCAAAGCCAGCATAGTGTGGCCACATCTCCTGTTGTAGTTGGTGATATAAGTAATATAGTAACGGGCATATTGATTGCCCTGGATATAACGGAAGCGTTATTGGATGAGGCTATTGAAAATAGCTGTAATTTTATAATCGTAAATCAGTCTTTTTTTACCCAACCATTGACTGAAATTACTCCAGAAAGTTATGCTGGGGGATGTATCATTAAAGCCATAAAGTATAAACTTACCATTTATATTTTTAGTACTAATTTAGACTATCTCGGTCAGGGAACTAGCCATCGAATCGCTCATTTGCTTGAGTTACAAGAAACCTACCCCATCATTCCTCAGAAAGCAAGTATGTATAGGCTTACGACCTTTCTGCTGCCCCATGCAGCCAAACATTTAATCCAATCTTTGTGCCAAGTAGGAGCTGTATTGGCTACTGAGCATCTAACTACTGTTGCCGTTAATGGCCACCCTGGAATAGGATTAGAAGCGATATCCTACTTTCCTGCTAGGTTAGGATTAGAATTTTTACAAGAAAGCCAGCTTACGTTTATGGTACCTATGTTTTGTAAGAAAAGAGTCATGCAAACTTTACTCCATGTACATCCTTATGAAAAGGTGACCTACTATTTAGAGCAGGTAGAAGTAATTATAAACAATAGAGGAAGTGGCGTATTCGGTAGTTTGCCTATAGAGTTGCCAGATAAATATTTTTTAAAATACATTAAAACAAAGTTGAATTTAGCCTATCTTCAACATACAAATTATTTCGACCGACCTATTAAAACAGTGGCCATTTATGCGGGCAGTGGTAGTGGATTGTTACAAGAAGTACTTGACAAGAAAATAGATGCGTTTATTACAACGGGCCTACAATATGAACAATTTTTAGAAGCGAATGGTAAAACATTACTCATCGATATAGGCCATCATGCGACTCGATTGGGTCTTAAAAAATTAATACTTGCATTATTATCAAAAGAATTTAATAATATTGTAATACTACGCTGTAAAACTATTACCAACCCTATTCACCACATTAACGATTAGCTAATGGATAAAAATATTGCAATTAAATTAAAAAAACTGTCTGATATTCAGGATGTTGATACAAATCTTAATAATATTTTGAAACTTAGAGGTACCCTTCCAGAAGAGGTATCTAAATTAGAGGCACAGATAGAGGCATTGTCTGCAACTATAGAAGAGCGTGCATTACTATTGACTAAACTAAAAGAGGAGGTAGTACATAAAAAAGCATTTATCAAGCAAGGTGAAAAAAAACTCCAGCAGTATGAAGCGCAGCAAATGGAAGTGCGAAATAATAGAGAATATGACGCCATTACCAAAGAACTTGATCTCCATAGATTGGATATTCAACTTGCAGAAAAATTTCTACATAATGCCTATGGCAATATAGAGCAAGACGAAGCTAATTTAGAAGCTTTTTCGAAACTTTTAGAATCAAAAAAATATGATTTAGTTTTAAAAAAAGAAGAACTTGAAATAATTTTAAAAGCAAGTGAAAGGGAAGAGCAAGCATTATTCCAAACAAGAAAAGAGATTATAGTTGTTTTAGGTGAGCCTTTGTATCTTACTTATGAAAGAATTAGAAAAAATGTACCTAATAATTTGGCAGTAGTTCCTATTAAAAAAGGGGCCTGTGGGGGATGTTGTATAGTCATTCCTCCTCAGCAAAAAATAGGTGTCTATGAACGCAATAAAATAGTACTTTGTGAACATTGTGGTAGAATGTTAATTGCTTTGGAGCAGCCTATTGATGCATTGCTATTCGTTGGCTAAAGCATAAGTGAAGATACTACGTTACTTAGGTGCTGTAATGTAATAAAAATAATTCATGTTACGCTTTTACGTTGCGTACCATTAAGATCAAAAAGTTATGGCAGAACAAGTATATTCACCTCAGGAGCTAAGGTTTTTTGAAAAGATTCTTTTAGAAAAATTAG
>ANMQ01000029.1_pt1 | contig 12849 bp, 14 predicted proteins | sample 507748 | NCBI WGS metagenome assembly ANMQ01 (sample SAMN01728977, study PRJNA163505) | wasp metagenome | isolation source: Encarsia pergandiella - a minute parasitoid wasp | collected 2006-10 | reverse complement strand
TTTACGGTCGAGCTCGCGCGAATTAAAAATACGGGAAGCGGCGCCGGCACACAATATAACGAGCCCTGATGCAGCATTGCGAAAAACTCGGCGGCGGCGGCATTATATTCCCGGGTAATTAGCGGCTAACAGGTGTGGTGTGGCCGCATCTATCATTCAATCTCTCTTTTCTTCTTCTCCTACCATTTTTTTTTTTCGAAGGATTAAGGTTTTAATTCCTTTTTCTTTTATTAAAATTTAATTTGTGTAGCAACTGGTAGTAAGCAGAGGAGTATGAAAAGTCATGTTTCTGCAAACCAAAAAAATAAAATAAAACAGCTAAATTTCGACATTGCCGAGGACATTGCTTCAAAATTTAAAAAACAGCTGACTAAAGAGAAGGGTTTTTACTCTAAATGTTTAAAGTTAAGTTAAGTAGAATTAGGCATTTGAAGAATTAGTTAAAATTAAAAAAAGAAATAAACAATTTTTAAATCTTCGCTTCAAGTTTAATTATTGTTTTTGACACTAGTGAAACAACATACCCAGAGCACCTTGACTTTGATGTGTGGAAATTGCAAAAAAACTATTGAAAATAGTATAAGTCAATTTAAATGTAAAAATATTTTTATCTATTTTAATTTTATATAATAGTCTCAATAAAGTATTGCAAGCCAAAGACATTTGTATTATAAAATATTAAAAATTATAAAGTAGTTCAAAATAGCAAAAGAGAGAACAGGGTTTCCTGGTTCCCACAAATTTGGTTGTGTATAATTTAATAACTTTCTTCGTTGATGTAGATCCGGATTATCACACCACTCGGCGCGTGTAAAAAACCAATTAGAAAAAACAACGATGAAGAGATAAAAATCTGCTGGCTAAAAAACAAGTCAACTTATTTCTCGCCATCATAAACCTATCTATAAACTCATAACTTTATTATTGACGATTTCTTAATTCGTCCACTTTTATTATGACCTTTTCCTCTTGGTTTATTAAACTAAAAAAAAATACACGATAACAATCAACCGCTCCTAAGGCTTTTGTCGTAACAATTACGAGTAATAAACCGCATCAAATTAAGTTTGCTCGTTATTTAAAGCATGAAATATTTAGATTAATATGATAACAGTGTTTTTAAGATCTCGCTTTGGCTTGTAGTTGTGTTGAAAAGAATTGGCCAATTTTGTAAAATCTCCATCGGGACTTTCTTCTCTTTTTTCCAACTTGAGAAATTTCACTGGAATCCGAAGAGATAAAATTTGTTTTTTCTACGTACTCAAGTTTGTTACAGGTGCTTTTTTAAAAAAAGTAGGGCAAAGCCATTACCTTTACTCTATTTCTGATCATAAAATTTGTAAAACCTCATTCTTATCGTCGAGTTATATTGCGCTGTATAAAGATTACAATCTTAATATAAATTTACATCAAGTACGTAGCTTTTAAAACTATATTAGATACCTTTTGATCTTTAAAACCAGCGACTATTGATGAAAAAAAAAAATTTCTAAACAAAAGGAAGTTGTAAAGCTAAAAGTAATTACGCTGATTAAAAAAACGCTTCTTCCACACCGCACCGCTGTGTGTCATTTTGACGACTTCCGGTTTGGTTTGGTATCTTCTTTTAAAGCTTTTTATTAGTTTTAAAATTAATTAATAAGCAAAGTGGTGGCGTAACTTATTTATAAAACCGAAGCAACCTACTTCTTTTTCGATGTCATCTTTTTGCAACGTGTATTTATATACCTCCCCACGTGTGTGCAGCAGAGTCCATTAACGAGTCGTTACACATCGAATCGATCAAATTCCTAGAAAGTGTATCTACCAACCTTCATCTTCGGAATAAATTCGAAATAAAAGTCATACACGTATAGACACTGTAATGCCAGAGCGATTGTGCTAGAAAACAGTTTAACCTTAATCTATAAAAGAAATTTCAAGTAAAAGTGAAAATGAGCTTTGCTTTTAAAATTTCATTTGATGGTAACGGCATAAATAGATTTATAAACCATTTTCTTTTTCTTCTTCTTCTTGACCTTTAGTAATTTGAAGCTTTGAAAATTTTATAATTTATTTAAAAATTTTAAGTTCGAGTTACTAGTTTAAACTAAACTAATCGACGCTGAATTCTTAATAATTTAGTTTTATTAAGTGCCCTATGCCTTTTAGCTAAAACTTAAAAGTACGCTCGGTCAGTTGAAAGAGTTTCCAAACTCTACAGCCGAGCTACAGCCTCTTTTTTCCGAGGCTAGCCAATGTAGTACACAAATCAATCTACCGAGAGAGTCAAAATCAGCTGTTTCTCGAGCTGTTTCCATTAAAAAACCAGCAGGATCGTGAAGTAGGCCCGGCTCCGATGAAAATTTGGAACGAGTCTTTGAAAAATTCGTGGCTGCTTTAATCCGCTTTAATCCCAGAAGGAAGAGCATGAATTTTTCACCCGACCTCGGGACGCAGGCCAAGCTCAAAGTCGCGGCTTGGCGGCGGCGCGGCGGTGGCAGGATACACGCGTGGGAGAGAAAGCCAACAACAAAACGCGTCGCGTTATTTTTCCCATCCGCGTTGTTGTTGTACACCACACTACACAACACACACACACGCACACGCGCGCGCAGCTTTGCGTGAAGAATAAGTAAAATGGTGCCGGCACGGCGTGTCCCAGTTATCGACCTCGTTCGTAGCCTGAAAAATACAATCCTTTTTTTCTTTTTTCTTTTTTAAATGGATTTTTAATGATTTTTTTTCGAAGAAGGAGGAGAAGGAGGGCAGGGCAGGGCAGGGCAGGGAAGGGGTTTTTCTCAAATTGAGTTTGCATCGATTTTCCTTCGGCGCGCGGTGGTAAAATTTAATGACTCGCTTCGTTTTATTATTTTTGAATAATTGAGTTTTCTCTCCGATAAGGGTTGGGAAGTTGGAGTTACCCCCGGGGAGGATGAAATTGAATTATTTTTAATGGTTTTGGGCTGAACGCTTTTTTAAAAATTGGATTCTAAATTTTATGTTTTTTTTTAAACAACAATTTGTTTCGAGTTCTTTTAAAAAGTTACTCTGTTTTTCTTTTTCAAGTGTCTATAATGGATCTAAAGATCTCAATCTGTTTCGTACAGTACGAATGAATAAAAAATAAAAATAAAAAAACAACAACTATGTCAAGTGATGATTTTGAATGATTATTTTAAATGTTTTTCGAACGATGAAAGAAATTTGAACAACAAAAATCGAATATTTATATTTATTTATTAGAAAATAATATTTTATCGACGAAAATTCTCAAATTTTATTAGTCAACGAACTAAATGACGATCGAAGTAAAATATTGTTGTTTATTATTTTAAAATTCAAAAATCCAAAGCTTACATCTACAATGCTCCGAAAAATTTAATCTCCAAAAATAAATATACCTTGTTGGACCGGAAGCTGAGTTTTTATCCACTTTTCGCGGATGATGTTCACACTCACGAATATCATTATACATATGCATATGTAGAATGACAACTATGCGGCTCTTCACTTGTGGCTTGTGGGTGTACGTGGGATGGTTCTTCCCAGGCGTATAGTCCTGTCTGTAGAAGTGCAATTTTTTGTTTTTATTCTTAAGTGCTAAGTAAAAATGAGGTCTGGCGAAGAAAGAGTACAAAAAAAGTATGATGTGGTTTCAAGTTGAAACGATGGCGTTGGACTTTCCGAGAAGTACGTGAGGATGATAAAAGGGCAGAGATTTTAGGTTACTAACATCGGCGCTTCCCTTCAAAAGCGGAACAGTCTTCTTTCATCTCTAATGAGTGAATAAAATGAAGCATCTGTTTTTATAAGGTGATTATTATTATTTTTTTAAATCGTTTTATCGATTCAAAAATTTTTATAATATCTTTAATCTTGAAGAGCTTTACAAAATGTATTACTGAAATATCTCATATTTTCAGATTTGTCAAAACTTGTATTGTATTCAATATACAGTTTATTAATTTTTATTTTGAAAAACAATTATTTTGGATTACTGTCAGTAATGTTCACAAATAAAAATTGATAAAGTTAACTGATTTAAAAAATACTTACTCATGAACTTGTTTTTTCTCTGTGTTTTTATTTACTACTACACAAAAAAAATGTTACATCAGTTTTACATTTTAGTAGATGTTTATTAAATACCTAGTTCATGTTAATTATTTAGATCTGTTATGTATTAAATTGCAGGTCTGTTAAGCTATAACTTTAACTCATTCATAAAATTGATAGTTGTAGATAAATGGATTAGGTAGATAAATGGATTAGTTAAAAACTAGAGAAAAATTTTCAATTTCTGTTTAATGTATTATCAGTGAGCATAACATTTTTGATTAAAGGAAAATTTAATACGAACCAGCAAAATGAACGGTATAATTCCTGAAATGGAGCAAATCATCAGTCAGCTTGAACGAGGGACAGTTGTCACAAAATTCTTTGCGAGAAAAAAAGCTGAAAAAAAGACTTTAATGATACGGCGTGAAACTAGACAAATTGCCTGGGCAAGAAGTCCAACAGCTCGACCTTTTGATGGCTATGGTAATGTTTACTGTATACTTTTAAAAATTTTTACTAAGCTTACAACTCTATACTAATTTTCAGAAATAATTTTAAATAATTTCAAAATTCTTAAAAAATTGAAGATTAATTGAATTTTGTGTTCACAGTGGATATAAGAGAAGTCAAAGAAATAAGAGTAGGGAAAAATTCTAAAGACTTTGAAAAATGGCCTGAGGATGCTAAGAGAATGGAAAATTTGAGATGTTTTGTAGTCTATTATGGTTCAGAGTTTCGACTTAAAAGTCTTTCAATTTCAGGTACTGTGAAAAATTTTATTAGAAAAACATATCTATGATCTACCATGGATAATCTTTCTTAAAAAATAATTTTTCAGCTCTTAGTGAGAAAGAATGTGAATTGTGGGTGAAAGGCCTCAGGCATTTGGTGAAAGACACAATAAATGCACCATACCCTTTGCAAGTTGAAAGATGGCTCAGGAAAGAATTTTATGCCATGGAAAATCCACGAGAAACGTATGTCATTTTTAAATTGTTCAATTCATGTTCAACTTTATTTTATCATCAGACTTGTGAATATTCATCAATTTTCAATTTTTTAGGGTTACTTTAAAAGATATCAAAGCTTTTTTGCCTAAAGTACATTGCAAAATACCTACAAACAAACTGAGAGAAGTTTTTCAAGAAGTTGACACAAAAAATAGAGCAGAAATTGGTTTTGATGATTTTGTTACTCTTTATCACAAACTCATGTTTGAAATGAATGTAAGTCAAAGTTAAAAAAAACAATTTATTATTTTTAATAAAAAACTTTTTATTTAATCAATATATAATTTTACAGAACCCCACAGACTGGGCATTGCTTTTAAATTATACAAAAAAGGATTTGATTGTTACACTGCAAGACTTTCAAAATTTTTTATTAGCAGAGCAGCAAGATTCAATTGGAAATGACGAAACTGAAGTTTCTCGTTTTATTCGTGACTATCTTCAAGATCCACAAAGGGATATACAAGAGCCTTACTTTAACTTTTCGGAATTCATAGATTTTTTATATTCTAAGTCTAATGAAATTTGGGATGAAAAATATGATCAAATAATTCATGATATGACTAGACCTTTGGCTCATTATTGGGTTTCTTCATCTCACAACACGTAATTTTTTATTTTTAATCAAAAAATTTTAAATACATTTTTAAAAAAAATTTTCCTTCTAGGATAAGTAAATTTGAGATAATGCTGTTGAAACCTGAATTTTTTAAATGGTTATAATTTGTGTCCACAGATATTTGACGGGAGATCAAATAAGTAGCGAAAGTAGTTGTCAAGCTTATGTACGTGCTTTGAGAGCTGGTTGTCGATGTATAGAATTAGATTGCTGGGATGGTCCAGATGAATGGCCTATCATTTTTCATGGGCATACATTGACCACGAAAATAAAATTTAGAGATGTAGTTAAGACCATCAAAGAACACGCTTTTGCTACTTCCGAGTAAGACTTATTGTTGTTTTTTAAATAAAATTTTCTAACTTTCATTATTGCAATCTGTACCCTCTAATTTTGACATGAGTAAAAGATTTTTTTTATTTTATTTTATCAGATATCCGCTGATTCTTTCAATAGAGGATAACTGTACGCTCCCTGTGCAGCGAAAAATGGCTGGTTTTTTTCGAGAAACGTTCGGAGAAATGTTAGTGACTTTACCCATTGATAAGGAAGAGTCGGCTTTGCCATCACCTTACGCTTTGCGTCGTAAAATCTTGCTCAAACATAAAAAACTGCCCGATGGTGTGGACGAAGGTTCTTATTTTGTGCGAAACGACGACTCCCGACAAGATGTTGATTTGAGGAATACTGTTATGAATGGTGCTTTGTTTTTGAAAGAAAATAAAGAATGGAATCCATACTTTTTCGTACTAACAGATCGTAAACTAATTTACGCTGAGACGTTTTCTCAAACTCAAGAAACCGAGGCAGAAGAGGAGGACGAGGGTGCTAATGCAACAATAGTGGATGTAAGTGACACAACTTGCTTTTATTTTTCAAAAGTTTTAATCATGAATAATTATGGAATACATTTATGCATCTAGAATGTACCGAACGATGAGTTACATTTCGAAGAAACGTGGTTTCACGGGAAACTAGCCAAAGGTCGAGAAGAGGCTGAAGAATTATTGCGTAAATATTCTCATTTAGGGGATGGAACATTCTTAGTGAGACAATGTGTAACTTTTGTTGGAGATTATTGTTTGTCATTTTGGCGGCAAGGAAAAGTCAATCATTGTCGAATAAAATTGAAACAAGATAAAGGACAGACTAAGTTTTATCTAATAGATACTTGTTGTTTTGATAGTTTATACCACCTTATATGTCATTATCGTCACAATTCTTTAAGAAGTCAGGTAAGATATTTATGATTTTTTAAATTGAAAAAAATTGATGTATACATTGTTTAACTAAAACTATTAACTCAAAAAGCTTTAAGTGTATTCTTATAAAATTTCACTGGCATGAATCTATTGGTGTTGATAAAGTTATCACGTTTACCATTCATTTTAAATAAACGTTTATAATACATTAATTATTTCATGTTTTAAAAGAAACACTTGATTTAACAAATACGCTATACTTATTTTACAACGACATAACATATGAAACATTAATTTGTTCCAATTACACTCAGATGTATCACTACAGTCAACCGATATGAGGTAATAATTTATATTTTGAAATATGTACGGTTGAATTTGTATTTGTTGCTTTTTTTAATTGTGAAACTTTTCTGTTTGATCACGTTAAAAAAAAAGTTATGTTATCACAAATATGTTTTATTTAAATTTTTGTTTTATCTCTTAGGCTGTTTGTTTTTAATTTATTTGTATTTATTATTGTTGAGCAAAGTTTAATACAAAGATCACGAAAGTTAGTAATGAACACTTCTGCAGTGCACTCATAATTTTGATTATTTTATTGAATTGTTAGTGTACAGCTAAAAAATTTACAGATCTAAATTATATGTACATTTTTTTTAAATAGTCTGTTTAGTTTAGTTTATGTTCTATCTTGGAAAAATTTTTGTCAGTTGTTTTTATACATTATATTTTGTTGTTAGTTCCGATGAAAACCATTACAAAGATTGTCACTTAAATCTTGAATATGTATGAATATCATAGTAGTCAAGTACATACATATATCTATTTTAGAATAATGTATTTGATTAAATTTTATGAACTTATCAAGTTTCTTGGAGATGTCACCTTAATAACTAAATTAAATTCTATTTTTACACTAGGAATTTCAAATTATTCTGAAAGAGCCTGTACCACAGCAAAGTAAACACGAAGAAAAAGAGTGGTGGCACGCCGAAGGTTCCAGAGTCATTGCCGAAGACATGTTGAAAAGAGTTCCCGTCGATGGAGCATTTTTAGTTCGGCCCAGTGAAAAAGAAAACAATTCCTATGCAATATCATTTAGGTATTTGTTACATTTTTACTAGTTGAAATAATGAACGTATAATTTCAATTTTTTAACTTTGCAAATTACCCTTTTAGAGCTGAAAATATTATAAAACATTGCCGAATCAAGCTTGATGGACGATTGTACACTACTGGTACTATGAAGTTTGAAAGTTTGATTGAGTTGGTCAATTATTATGAACGCCATCCTTTATACAAAAAAATAAAATTAAGCTTACCCGTTAACGAAGAAACTGTGCGATTAAGAGGTTTGGTGAGTAAAAATTTGTATATTTTTACGAAGAAAATCATCGCGACATTGGCTAAAATAAATTTTTATGTAAAAATATCTTTAGTTTGATTGACTTACGTTAAACATTTTTATTAACCAAGCATGTTTGTTGAGTTTTTGATTTCTTAAAAACAAAGTGCATGCTTACGGTAGTAACAGGTGTCGTTGAAAATCGATTTGAATCACCAGGAATAAATGTTTAGTACGTTAGAAACTTATTTTCTATATATTTATGAGTACGTTAAAAAAGAATACATTTTTGTATTTATTTTAATTTTTAGAGCATTGACGATGGTTCTGTATATGGAATCCCAGGTTATATGGATCCTACCACGTTTGTTTCAAAATGTACTGTCAAAGCCAAGTTCGATTACAAAGCGGCAAGAGAGGACGAATTAACATTAGTAAAACATGCTATAATCACAAACGTAAATAAACAAACCGACGACTGGTGGAGAGGTGACTACGGTGGTAAAAAGCAACACTGGTTTCCTGCTAATTATGTTGAAGAAATTGAAGAGAACAGCCAACCATCGGTTTGTAATTTTTCGATAAAAGTAACGGTAATTTTAGTTTTAACTTCAATTTATAAATTGACGCTTTTTAACTTTTCAGACGCCTGACTCAATGCCTCTTGGCAATTTACAAAAAGGTTCTGTAAATATAGCAGGTTCGACAATCGAATTCAGTGAGTCGGATGGAGATGATATGAGTACCATAATAATTTCAAAAGAAAAAGATGGTAATCCAAATCAAAAAGTTGTTTATCACTTAGCTTCGCCATCTAGAGCTACAGCTCGTGAATGGTACGACAAGATCATGGACACTGCAAGAAGTGCTAGTCTAAGGGTAAATATTCTTTTAAGAGCTTAGTATATTAATAGTAAAAAATATTCAATTAAATAAATGCTATTATTAAATTTTATTGTAATTATTGATTGGTTTTTTACTTTATTTCGCAGCAAAAAACCCATCAGCAGTTGCAGAAATCTTGGAGAATAGCGGAGGAAATGTCCAATCTCATAGTTTACTTTAGATCGGTAGCTTTCAACATAGATCACTACCGTCGCCGAGGCTTCATCTATAACGAAATGAGTAGTTTTCCAGAAACTAAAGCTGAAAAACTTATGTGCCAGCAGGATATAAAATTTTTCTTGCGCTACCATCAGATACAATTTAGTAGAGTATATCCTAAAGGTCAACGGATAGATTCGTCTAATTACAATCCTGTGCCCATGTGGAATATGGGATGTCAGATGGCAGCATTGAATTATCAAACGGGTGACAAATCCATGCAACTAAATCAAGCCAAATTTAGAGAAAATGGAAACTGTGGTTATCTATTGAAACCAGATTTCATGTTTCATGAAGATTACAATCCGTACGACAAAAGCTCTTTGGTTGGAGTTGATACATTAAAAATCACATTGCACATAATTGGAGCTAGACATTTGAGCAAATCTGGTAGAGGCACAGCAAGTCCTTTCGTACAGATTGAAATCGTTGGTGCTGATTTTGATAATGGAGTGAAATTAACGACTAAAACGATAAGTAAGTTTTTATACATAATCAATTTAAAATTATACAAATCATTTCAAAAGTAATATAGAATACTTATATTAATTAATCTTATTTTTATAGATGATAATGGTTTTAGTCCTATGTGGAATGAATCTTGCGAGTTTCTTGTATCAAATCCATATTTAGCTATAATTCGTTTCGTCGTTCAAGACGAAGATATGTTTGGAGATAGCAATTTCATGGGTCAAGCAACTTATCCGGTAAATTTTATTTTTTGCGTTAAAAACTCTTGAAACGGAATGAAAATAAAAGCAACAATTATAATTAGCTTGACTAAAAATAAATACTTGTTTTCCAGGTACGCTGTTTGAGAACCGGTTACAGAAGTGTACCATTAAAAAATAATTACAGTGAGGACCTAGAGTTAGCGTCTCTTTTAGTACACGTTAAAATTATACGCTTAAGTCGTGATCTAAGTTCAAGTTCAAGCAGATGATGGAATTTTTGAAAATGATTTGGAATTTTTATAATCTTAATTTAATCAATTCTTTTAATCTGATAACAATAGTTACAGAATCTAACTTTTTTAATGATCAATAATTTTTTTTGTTCCTGTTTTAGTGCTAATCAACCTTGAGAGTCCGAAAAATAAATGCTCGAATCGGAAACAAGAAATCGGTTTTTATTTCGAACAGTGTACGAATCGAGCCATAGTTAGAATAAGTTGAAGTTGAAATCGGTTAAATATTTTTACCCGTAATAATATTACTGTTCATAAAAAACACATAATAACATCAATATTAATATTAGTCATAAATCATATTCAATTAGATAATAACAACCTGCCATGTATGTTGCAATGATAAAAAAAAAAATTCCAATTAGTAGCAATCCAAAGATGAATAGTAAAATTTCAATTGTATGAATGTGGAAAACAAAAATGATTTATCTCAGTCCTAGGATTGAAAATGTTTGAAGTGATAGTATTTAAATTGTTAATTAGTGATGAATAACTACAAGTATCGAAAAATCTCATTTATAAACGGAATTTCATATCATTACATCGCTGATTTTTAATTTTTAATGATGACGCTGAAAGTATATCTATTTTGTTTAGGTATTTTAAAAATATGAAAATTATATTCTATACAAAGATCATGTAAGCTAAATATTTTTATACAATGAATGTTGTTAAACTTTCAACTTGAGAACACCGTCGCTGCAAAGCACAAGTTTTATTAAAAAATGGTGTATTTTTTACAAATAAACAGCAGAAAACTATATACTGTATTAATACAAATACTCAACTCGTTATTGATAGTGAAAAAAGGTTCTTCCATATCATGTAAGAAAATAATTTATATTCGTTTTTATCCACATGCAAATTATATTTTAATAATGACATACTGCGTTATAAAAACTTTTTTAAACAGATCTAATTATATTAAAGTTGAATTGTTATAAACAATGAATGTAATAATGTATGTGAAACTACTTTACGAAAAATTAAATTTTCTACAACAATATCTGTCTGTCTGCAAACTTTCACCTCGTGCCATCTCACTCTCCCAACCCAAAAAAACGCAAGTAGAGCTTTTTAGAATTCAAACCTTCCCGCCTGACGTCGACTACTCCAGCCAGGTAGAATACTCCAGCTGTAGCGCTCGCGGAGAAGAGAAAAATCGGACCACAACAGAAGCCAGTCTCGGTTTGACCATCCGCGAGGAGTGAGCGAAGCGTCGCGGAGTGATCACACCTCTGCTCGTATCCTGGTGCAGCATTATTAAACCGTGACGATGATGCAGCAGCAACAGGGAGTGTCGGTCTTCCGCGAGTAGGCAAAGTGCGGTTTTGTGTGTGATTTTGGTGCACCAGCTGGGATAAAGTCTCGCGCGCAGCAGCCTTACATACGTGGAGGAGAGAGAGAGAAGCAAGGTGAGTGACCCGAAAAACGAAGAAGAAAAAAAAGGAAACACGCTGGTGGGCGTCTGCTTCTTTCTAAAACGGAGCTCGCGGGGACTTTTATTTTCGCGTTGGGCAACAATTCCAGCTTTTTTTCGATGAAAAGTGGGCGGATGAAGAGAAGGAGCGGGGTGGGGGGAAGAGATGAAGGATGATGATGTTTCGAAATCGATGGCGGTCGGGAGACTCAGCGCCGAGGGGGTGCCGCTAAGGACGTCGTTCGCGATCATTGCAGGACGATAATCCGCGCTTATCTCGAAGAGTGGCAAATCGCCGAGTAGAAAAGTTTGGAAGCGAGCACGCAAAGCGTCGTCGAGTTTTCGTCACGAGGATTGGCTTTGAAGACTTTAGTGTGGAGAAAGTATGCAAAAAACAGGCTCTAGAGAAGTTTTTTTTTAACGAGTCACTTTGAAGAAAGCAGCAGCAGTCGACGTACACGCCGCGGAGTAGAGAAAAGTTCTCAAGTGCGATCATTAAAATACAGCCTCTCTCGGGAAATTTATCGATCCAGTTGAACGTTCTCACTTGGCGTATTGTTAAAAAAAGCCGAACAATCAAACGTTATAATCATCAGACTGAAAAGTGAATAATATTCAATGGCGTTTTGAAAAAAAGGAGGAATCGTTCATCTCGTGGGAAATCTTTTTACATAATCCGGAGCAGTGAAATACACACGGAACGAACTTTTTTCTTCCTCCTCATCCTCCTCCTCCTCCTTCCTGTTGCAGGCTTCTTGTTTTGTTATTATCTTTCAGTCGCAGCCGGCTCTCCTGTGCGGTATGTAGCGGCTACCTAAACAAATGTAAATTTTCACGTGTGTGCTTCCTGCATAATTTTTTTCGATTATCTCGGAAAAAATTGGCCTTTAAAAGAAGAAAAATAAAAAATAGAAAAAAGCTAGCGTTTGCGACGGAAAAATGAAAAAAATGCTCGTGTACCCTTCTAGCCGAAGAGGAGTGAAACTTAAGCTCGCGAAAGAGCCTCGGTTAGTTTCGCCTCACAATTATTATGATAACTAGGCAGCTATCAAACGCAATTATCAGCAGTCCGCGACGACTTTGCTGCAATTTCACTCTTCGGCAATTTTGCAATAGAATTTTAACATTCATGCCTCTC
>ANMQ01000028.1_pt1 | contig 13549 bp, 10 predicted proteins | sample 507748 | NCBI WGS metagenome assembly ANMQ01 (sample SAMN01728977, study PRJNA163505) | wasp metagenome | isolation source: Encarsia pergandiella - a minute parasitoid wasp | collected 2006-10 | reverse complement strand
ATACAAAGTGGTAGTTGACAAAAGCGGTAGTAATAAAGCTGCACTTGATGCTTTAAATACAGAAATAGATCAAGATCACAAGATTCAAATATTTCAAAATAAATACTTGAACAATAGAGTCGAACAAGATCATAGGTTTATCACAAAACGGATAAAACCTATGTTGGGATTTAAAAGTTTCCATTCAGCTAACATTACCATTACAGGAATAGAAAATATTAGAATCATTCAAAAAGGACAATTAATCGGATCTAAAAAACAGGTATCTACTTTTGAGAACTTTGCTAAACTTATGGCCGCATAATATCCAAAATTCAAGACAAGGGAGACAACTATACAAAATTAAATACAGATGCGACAGAACCGTTTTTATTGGAGTAGTCGGCAGGATCGTGTAGCGCATAGTATAATCTATTTAATTTTTCGTTGCTCAGATCTATTCTTTTTTATTATACTGACTAAAGTAAAATATATTGTATGAATGGTTATGAAAATCACTAAGCGCTGTCACTTTCTAGTAGTACAGTTATTTAGCGCACTGTTAGGTTGGTTGATCTCAATAGTCCCTATTTTTGGAGCAGTAGATGAAAAAGCACTTGAAATTTTAGAAAAAACTTCTGCTTACTACCAAAGTCTAGAGAACTTTAGTGCGACCTATAATTTGACCATTCAGTATCCAGAAGAGGATACCATTCGGCATGGTAAAATGTGCATCACTGCTCGAGGGCCACAATATAGATTATCGTATGACCAAAAAGAAACTATAACAGATGGAGAGACGATCTGGGTATACGATAAAGCGTTAAAAGAAGTGACTATTAGCGAATATGCTAAAACAGATTCTGATCTGAATTTTGCTGAATTATATAATCTCTATCAAGAAGGCTATTTATCTGTTTATATCGGGGAACGTATCGTACATAAAACCAAAAATATAATGCGAGATATTGTCCAGTTAACGCCTCTTGATAAAGATAGCAGCTTTAAAAGTATTACATTGGAGATCGATCGTACGACCACACAAATTCATAGATGGGAAGTAGTACAAAACGAAGAAACAAGGTATATTTGTACAGTTTGTAGTTTTTCTGTGAACATTCCCTTATCAGATGCTTATTTTACATTTGATGTTGGTGCCCATGGAGACTTAGAAATAATAGATCTACGAGAAAATGAAGAAGAGATGGATGTAGATGAAATCTAGCATTTAAATGGTTACATGCTATAAGAAAAAATAGTATAACCTTATTGTTCCTATTCAAATAAATGGCTGGTCGTAAGGTGACAGACCGAATAGCCTATTTAGGTAGTTTTTCTTGCTATATACATTACTAATTTATGGAAATTATTAAAGAACATTTAGATCAAGCTGAGTGCAATATGGATAAAGCTTATGTCCATGCACAAGATGCTTTTGCAAAAATTAATCCTGGACGCGCACTTCCTACTATGTTACACCATTTGATGGTAAGCTATCATGGCCATCCAACTCCATTGCAGCAATTGGCTTCAATTGCTACCGTTGATCCGCGTACTTTGACTGTTCAACCATGGGAACAAAGTGCGATTCCCCATATAGAAAAAGCGATTGCAGAAAGTCAACTTGGATTTTCCAGCAGAAATGATGGACGTATGGTAATGGTTACCTTACCGCCTCCTTCTGAAGAAAGACGGAAAACTTTGGTAAAACTCATTAAAAGTGAAGCAGAAAAAGGAAAAATAGTGATTAGAAATCTTCGCCGTGACTATAAAGAAATATTAAAAGCTACCCAAAAAGATGGTATACCAGAAGATGCTATAAAAAGGGCAGAAAAAAAATTACAAGACCTTACAGATGGCTACATTGATAAAATCAACCATCTTTTAACGATAAAAGAGGCAGATCTGATGGCTGTATAGTGGACTCAAAGTGCATAGTCTAGCCCAATCGCTCGTATAAGCTTGGTTGTTATTTTTTGCATAACTATTTCGTGTCATTTTAATCTCTATATACTACTTATAATCAAATTGCCCAAATCTTTTATGGATTCCCTAGATGGTAGCTTTAAGTAAGTCTAGGAAAATACCATACCATTTACTTTTAAACCAGTAGGATAATAGATCATGCTCACCATAGCAAATTTACATGTAAACATAGAGGGTAAAAAAGTACTAAATGGCGTAAACCTTGAAGTAAGCGCAGGTCAGATACATGCTATTATGGGACCTAATGGTGCAGGTAAAAGTACCTTAGCAGCTGTTTTAGCTGGTAAAGCCGGGTATGAAGTTACACAAGGCAGTATACTGCTGCATGGTCAGGATCTATTGGAGCTAGCGCCAGAAGCCAGAGCGGCACTTGGTCTTTTTTTAGCTTTCCAATATCCTGTTGAAATTCCAGGTGTAACGACTACCAATTTTTTAAAAACAGCGATTAATCAAATAAGGAAACAAAGAGCCTTACCCCCTTTAGATGCCGTTGCTTTTCTAGAACTTTTAAAAGAGAAGCGCAAACTGCTCCGTATGGATCACACCTTGGTACAGCGTTCACTCAATGAAGGTTTTTCAGGAGGCGAAAAAAAAAGAAATGAAATGTTGCAGATGGCTCTGTTAGCGCCTTCTTTAGCAATCCTGGATGAGACTGATTCTGGTCTAGATATTGATGCGTTAACCATTGTATCACAAGCCATTAATCAGTTGCGTAGTGCAACCAATGCCATGGTCTTGATTACCCATTACCAAAGGCTATTGGATCATGTGGTTCCAGATTTTGTGCATATTTTCTATGATGGAACAATTATACAATCCGGTGATTTTACACTTGCCAAACGATTGGAAAAAGAAGGATATGGCTGGATTGCACAACTCACCTAATCACCATCTATGAAGGAATTTACAAATTGGTTAACAGGGATTTTTAAAAATTTTTCTGTTACGGACCCTTTCTATACAGAAAGGCTATGGGCATTTGATAGGCTCAACCAGCCTAATTTTATAGCCAGCCAAACAGAACACTATAATAACCTGCGTGAAATGGTTGAGTTGTGGATCCATCAGCCCTACGATTACCCTATAGCTAAGCAGACTTATTCCCCAGTGGATAGTAATGTAATCCAAACCCTAACGTTCACTTTTGTAAATGGAATATACGTCCCCTCGGATTTTCATGACCTCCCTCAGAATGTGAAGTTGCAGAAGTTACTAGATCTGCCACTGCTAAAACAGAAAGAGGTACTGACAACCTATATGGATGATATCCGGTCTAGTGATGATCTATTTATCCTATTGAATAGGATGTTGTCTCAAGAGAGCTATCTACTAGAGGTTACATCAGATACACAAAAAGTGATTGTCCTGCAACATATTGTGACTGATTCTGCGCGTCATGTAGTACCTCAGCTGATGATTAACGTAAGCCAAGGCAGTAAAGCAACGATAATAGAAAATTGGTCTACCTTATCGCATAATCCGCATGCTTTGCTCAACCATTTTACCCATATTTTATTAGCAGAAGCGGCCCATCTATCGTATCATACCCTTTATACAGATGCCCCATCTTGTTACCAAATTAATACCCTCTATTGCAATCAAAAAGCCAATACCACCTTTACCCATCATACCTTTTCCTTTGGTACTGCTATGTTGCGCATGCACCTTAAGACCCAAATTAATGGCAGTCATGCCCGTGCTATGCTATATGGTTTATCAACAGTTGGTGTAAAAGAAAGAGTAGCGCACCAAATCGAAGTGATCCATACTGCCCCCCATAGCTTTAGCCAACAACATTATAAATCCATCTTAGGCGGTCAGTCAATAGGGCGTTTCAGTGGTAAAATTTACCTTACAGCTGCCGCACAGCAAACCAATGCGTATCAAACCAATAATGCCCTTATTCTATCCGATACAGCCCGCCATTACGCCAAACCACAATTAGAAATCTATGCAGATGATGTCAAATGTTCCCATGGTGCAACGACTGGGCAATTGGATCCTTCACAATTATTCTATTTGCAATCACGTGGTATAGGAGCTCCTTTAGCCCGAAGATTATTATTAGAAGCTTTTGGTAGCACTATCATTGGTTCTGTTTCTTTACCCACATTACAAGATCATATATACGATAAATTCGTAGCAAAGCTTGTAAAATTGTAGTATATTTTGCCTATTAACCTAGTGAATTGCGCTTGATGTTTTCTGCTCGTCCCTTAGATATAAATCAGATTAGGTCTTTTTTCCCTATTTTAAATCAAGAAGTTTATAATAAAACCTTAGTCTATTTTGATAATGCGGCTACGGTCCATAAGCCTTTTTCAGTTATAGATACTGCGTACCATTTTTATCAGAAGGATAATGCCAATATCCATCGTGGGATGCATGCCTTAGCTGCTCGTGCCACTACCGCTTTAGAGCAAACCCGTTCCGCGGTGCAAAAATTTATACATGCACCTGAGGTAGAAAATATTGTTTTTACTTCAGGTACTACAGAAGGCATCAATTTAATTGCATCCACTTATGGAGCGATGGCAGTAGGTGAAGGGGACGAAGTAGTCGTTTCTGAAATGGAGCATCACGCTAACCTCATTCCTTGGCAATTGCTTTGCAAACGGCAAAAAGCTACTTTAAAGGTGATTCCTATAGACGATACAGGACAATTGGATCTAACCCATTGTACCTTTTCGCCCCGCACCAAAATCGTTGCACTAACCTATGTGTCTAATACATTGGGCACCATTAATCCTATTAAAACCATTATAGACCAAGCACATCAAGAAGGTGCCATTGTCGTCGTTGATGGCGCACAGGCCGTGGCCCATATCCCGATTAATGTTACCGACTTGGATTGTGACTTCTTTGTCTTTTCTACCCATAAGGTCTATGGTCTAACTGGGTTGGGCATTCTATATGGTAAAAAAAAGTGGTTAGAAAAGATGCCGCCCTACCAAACAGGTGGCGGGATGGTCCAACAAGTTACTCTAACAGAAGTGTGCTATCATGATCCTCCTTATAAATTTGAAACAGGGACACCACCATTGGCCTCGATTATCTCTTTTTCAGAAGCAATCAAGTTTATTTCAAGTGTAGGCTATGCCAAACTAGCTGCCCATGAAGAAAGCTTACTTGCCTACGCATTGGCTGGTTTGGCTCGTATGCCAGAAGTAAGATTGATCGGAACGACTAGCCATAAAGCACCTATTATTGCCTTTAATTTGACCAATATGCACCATTTAGATGTAGGTCTATTTTTAGATGCTGAAGGTATTGCTGTGCGTACAGGCCATTGCTGTACTCAGCCACTTATGCAAAGATTTGGGATAGACGGTGTAGTCCGCATTTCTTTTGCGATCTATAATACCATTGAAGAAATTGATCTATTTTTAGAGATATTACAACAAATTATTGATAAAGGGAACCGTTCATATGGTAAAAATAGCATATAAGACCACATATAAGACCATTTGTCAACATCAAGACCAAATCATAGATGCCTTTACCACCTTCTCCGGTGATAGAGTCGCTATGCTAGACTATCTTATTGATTTAGGCGATACATTGGCTCCTATGGATACCTTCTATAAGACAGACCACTATTTGGTACAAGGCTGTATGTCCAAGGTATGGGTAGCCGATGTACTTATAGAAAAACAACTATTTTTTCAAGCCGACAGCAATACAGCCATTACAAAAGGGTTAATCAGCTTGTTATTGAAGGTATTGTCTGGCCAATCTGTTCAAGATATTATAGAGGCAGATCTCTATTTTATAGAAACCATTGGCATAAACGCATTGATCGGATTTCAACGTGCCAGTGGGTTGGCACATATGATTAAAACCCTGAAAATAAGAGCTTTAGAGAATAATCACATCATCTGTCATGCCTAATTTTGGGCTAGTTTAAGTATCATCTATTATGACCACGTATACTAAAAACTTAGAAGTAGGACCATCTAGTCTTTCTACTCCTGACACGCTTGCGGTCAATGCAAAATATCCTCCTCACGCTTTAGACTTAGAAGAAAGTGTATTAGGTGCATTGATGCTAGAAAAAGAGGCCCTAGTGAGTGTCATTGATCTTTTACGACCTGAGAGTTTCTATAAAGAATCCCATCAAGAAATCTATCGAGCCATCGTACGACTGTTTAATGACTCAGAACCGGTAGATATGCTTACAGTAGTCAATCAGTTGCGTAAAGATGGTAAATTAGCTGCAGTAGGGGGAAGCTATTATGTAAGTTACCTAACCACACGTATTAGTTCTTCAGCCAATATCGAATTTCATGCTAGAGCTATTTTAGAATATGCCATGCGCAGAAGGTTAATAGAAATTTCTATTATGGTTCAGAAGTATGCCTACGATCCTACTATGGATGTGTTTAATACGTTAGATCGTACCGAACAAGCACTATTTGAGGTTTCTGATGGAAATATTCGGAAACGTTATCTAGAAATGCGTTCATTATTAGTAGAAGCTTTTGATAGTTTATCGAATCGTCGTACATCCGCCAATGGACTTACCGGTATCCCCAGTGGGTTTACTGCTTTAGATCGTGTTACCTCTGGTTGGCAAAAGTTTGATTTAATTATTATTGCCGCCAGACCTGGTATGGGTAAAACTGCTTTTGTACTTTCTGCTTTACGCAATGCAGCTATAGACTATAAGACACCTGTAGCTATTTTTTCTTTAGAGATGGGGGCATTACAACTGGTAAATCGATTGATCTCATCTGAAGCAGAGCTAGCTGGTGAAAAAATAAAACAAGGTAAATTAATGGATCATGAGTGGGAACAATTGCTTCATAAGACCGCTGCTCTCTCCAATGCCCCGATTTATGTAGATGATACGCCTGCACTATCCGTTTTTGAATTGCGTACCAAATGCAGAAGACTTAAGGCTAAGCATAATATTCAGCTAGTGGTTATTGACTACTTACAGCTCATGTCTGGCGATTCCCATAGAGGGGGAAGCAATCGTGAGCAAGAGATTGCTTCGATTTCACGTGCACTGAAAAGTATAGCCAAAGAATTGGATATTGCCGTGGTGGCACTTTCTCAATTAAGTCGAGCGGTAGAAACCCGTGGAGGAAGCAAACGGCCTCAATTATCTGATTTACGTGAATCTGGTTCTATTGAACAGGATGCAGATCTAGTTTTATTTTTATATAGACCAGAATATTATGGATTAACAGAGGATGAATTAGGTAATCCTACACAGGGTTTGGCAGAGGTTATTGTCGCAAAGCATCGGAATGGTGCATTAGATCAGATTCATCTGCAATTTATGGGACGATATATGAAATTTATGGATGCGGATATGCCCCCTTCTACCAGTCAACCGGAACAGTTTGTGATTCGTTCGAGCAAAGCGAATGGATTAAATGATCCGTTTGAATTGTTGTAGGCGATGTAATAACTGTATACTTTATGATTATCAGATCTAAAATAGGAAGATGACTTTCTACGAGGATAAACCGCCGATATGCCTAAAATGGCTCTTTACAATTTGAGGTCGTTGTAGTAGAAAATCACAAAGAATATTTTAGCTATTATTGCATATAGTTTCAGTAAAATGCTGGATTTTTATGTCTTTTATAGGATATAAAACAACAATTACATAACTATCTTCTTCTTTTTTAGTAAGTTCTATTTTTCTATTGAAACGGCCTCAGGTTAGTTAATAATAACGTGCGTTCTGGATTTATTTATTTGATGTACATAAGTTTTAGTGGAATATTTTATCGGTATTTTTACTAAAAAATTAGCTATTTTAGTTGATTTTATTAAGTAATTTATAATATAAAACCTGATAATCAGAATAATTTATATAAATATATTCTTTATACAACTGTTTATAAATACAATTTATTAAATTTTTTATAATTGATTATCAATCTAAAAAATATTCTAATCCAGAGTTCAGGTTAATAAGCATTTACACAATATTATTTACAAACTCAATTACAACTCTTTTTTGCTCTTGACACAGTTTAATGAACACTTCCAAAAAAACGGTACTTACACAAAATGATTTACAGGATTTAAAATAACCATTTATCTTTTCTCTGATCCTTGATAAACATCAAGACTAAGATTCAACCATTTCCCTGTTTTTAAAAAGGTTGGTACAACATGGATATCCTTTAAGGCTTCAACATTAAAAAATTTAGAAATTTTAACCGGACCATCTTGATCTAACCAATTTTCAGGAATTTTATCTACAGATATTTCGGCAGAAAAATATATCTCTACCTTATGTACATTATACTTTTTATCAAAAAAATCTGAAACATATACGATCTGGTTTGGTTTAACATCAATTCCAGTTTCTTCCTTTACTTCTCTTACCATGCACTCTGAAAGCGTTTCATTTGGATTTAAGTGTCCACCAGGTGTATACCAAAGATTATAGTCATTGCTCACAAGTAGCAATTTCCTATTTTGTACTATTAGCGCCCTAGCTGTTACTTGTAAAGTATAATCTTGCATTTTATCGTCTGTACTTTTATGTTTTCAATGTTAGCCATCTAACAAATCCATTATGTGATAAATCATATTGAGGGATCATTTCTATGTATTTATTAAACAAGCCATGCGTTATGTTTATTTACTTGATTTATAATTACATTATAGATTTTAATTTCATTCGAAATGAAGTCCTTTTCAATGCTTCATAGAAAAAATTTCTTAACGTAAGTATACATTCATTTCCATCTATATCTTTTAATAAACAAGGATTTTGATCAACCATACATAAACTAGTACATGCAATCCATTTAAAATCATCTTTCTCCTTATAAGTATCCTTATTTTGCTGGCTGACTACCTTACACAATACATCAGTAGGATAATAATCATTTACTTTCAATAAAATATATACCTCTTCGCTAGTACGTCCATCCTTTTGCTTATGCTCATTATAACAAACCACTCCATTATTTAACAAATCACTGGATTCCAATTGATATACGCCTCCGCTTTCCTCCTTTGATTCACGAATAGCAGCTTCTAAAAAACTTTCACCCGTTTCCACACTGCCACCCAATTCACACCATGTAGATCCATCACATTTACCTATTCGTTCTCTACCCAATAAGATAAAGCTTTCTTTTCTATCATTAGTATAACAAAGCAAAACACCAACACTCGCTTTTAGATTATTTTTTAATCTTCTTTCAAGTATAGTGCTACTATCGTAACTAGAAACCATTGATCCACGTACCGATTGTTCTTGAATAGAAGTTGAGTTTTTATTAGGCAATATAACAGGTCTATGTGCTATACAGCTGCAAGAAACAAGATATACATAAAAAAGTATAAATAGACAAAACACAAAATAGAACTTTACTTTTAATATGAACATTTTCCCATCTTTCAAACGGAAATATTCACTAAACTTGGTCGTATTACCTCTCTTTATATTAACACAGATTATTAACCTGATGTATACATTTATATACTATAGATTAGTTATATTAAACTATAGTTTATTACTTTAAGAGTTTTTAAAATGTGTTATCAATATAAAAATTATAATCTAATATTGGGATTAAGTTATTAAGTAGAAATTTGATCATAATGTTTTACTAGAAACATAATATAGAAATATGCCATGGATATAGACCTTTTAATCATAATAGTATTTTTAGTAACTACACTCGCAATAGGGTTATACTGTAGTAGATCAGTTACTACATTTAAAGACTATGCAGTGGGAAGTAGAAATATGTCCACTTGGGTGATTACCATTTCTTTAATAGCCACCATATATGGAGGGAATTTTTTACACACTCAGCTGACTGGTTACTACTATCAAGGTTTATATATGTTAATACTAAGTTTAGGTAGCCCACTTAGATTTTATTTAGCCTCTCGGTTCATTATTGTTAGAATGCAAGAATGGCTAGGAGATTTTTCTATTGCAGAATCTATGGGTAGGCTATGTGGAAAATCTGTTCAAATGCTTACGGCTATATTCGGTATTATAGTAACAATAGCTAAAATTTCTGCTCAGTTTAAGATTAGTCTAATTATTATTGAATCTATTCCTTTTTGTAATGGAACAGCATATGCTAAATATTGCACAGTCATTTTGGGAATATTAGTTACGATTTACACTATTTTAGGAGGAGCTAGATCCATAGTATTAACCGATTTTTATCAATTTTGTTTCTTCAGTGTTTGTTTGCCTATTTTAACTTTTACTTTTTTATACCATGCTCAAAATCCATGGATTAATTGGAAAAAGTTTATCAATATGTCACAATTTAATTTGTCTCAAATAGCTACTTGGGATATATCTCCTACATGGGATAATTCCTTAGCTCATTTATTTACTTATTTCATTTGGCATTCCATATTTACTTTTGATCCAGCTCAAATCCAGCGCTTTTATATGTCTTCTTCTATTCGGCAAGCAACTAAAGTATTTTTAAAAAGTGGCATAATTCGAATCATTTTTTCGCTACTATTTTTAGTTTTTATTGCTGCTTTATATACAGGTGGACATAGTGTTCCACCTAAACAAAAAATATTAGATTATATTATGCAGCTTAGTCATTTTCCTGGAATGAAAGGATTGCTTATCACATCTGTTATTGCTTTGTGTATTTCTACTGTTGACGCTTATTTGCATATAGGTTCTGTATTATTTGCTAATGACATATGGCCTCTCATAACTGGTACTAAAGAACGCTCCGATAAATATTCTCTAAAAGTTGTACGAATAGCCTCTGGTTTAATAGGTATAAGTACAATTTTTATTACATTACAAATGAACAATATTAGACAATTTTTGAACAAAGTATTTTATTTCTATACCCCTTCGGTTACGGTTCCAATGATTATGGCTTGCTTTGGGTTTAGACCCCGTTCGTCTGCTGTCTTATGGTCAATGGGAATTAACACAGTGCTGACTGTTTATCATATTTTTATAAAAGGTCAAGCTATAAGAGAATATGATGTATTCTTATCTCTTATATATGGTGCGTCCATTTTATTGATCATCCATTACCTGTTACCTAAAAAATCAAATACGGGTTGGGTGGGAATTCCAGATGATAGTCCCGTAAAATTACAAAGTCAGGAAACAAAACGTTGGTGGCTAAGAAGATTATACTATTTTCAGTCAACTTTTACAAAGTCTTACTGGAAGGATATTTTTCCTAAAAGTGCCACTACTTTCATAGCATCAGGGATTTATTTTATTATTTACAGCGCTATTCTACTTTTTTATGTCAAGCAAGTATATCTGTTTCCCTACATATACTGGTACATATCTATCATGATTATAGGAACAATAATAACCATCTATCCTACTCTTCACGCTTATAAACAGGAAGGTAATAGTTTGTTGCATGGATTATGGCCTATATTGCTATTTTTAGTCCTTTTTATTTCTGGCATCACATATATGAAATTAAGCCATTTTTCCTCTATGTCTTGCGCACTATTTATAGTAAATATAGGTCTAGGTAGTCTATTATTGCCATCTAGTATAATGATAGCAATGCTAGCCATAACGCTGTTTTTACATAGATGGATACCGCCTCATGTACACCTTGTAAGTTGTAAAGAATGGATAACTACAGAAACAATAGCAGGATCAATTATTTTACTAAGTTGCTTCGTGTATAGGCATATAAGGAATAAAGCCAATAGGAAACTAGAAACTATAGTGTTAACTAGAATCTATGATCAACACTATGCACTAGCTGCTCTACATAATCAAGAAAATTGGAATCAATTAGACCCTACCTATAGCGGAAAAGTACTACAAGATATAGCTGATGAACTAGGAGCCTATGAAGAAAATATACCTATACAACAATACCAAAAAAAGTTATATGTATTTAGAAAATCTTTACTGAAAAGGGCTAAAGAAGAACGTAGGTCTACATTAGACTCAAAATCTGTCCATAAAGTTAATATAGAGGATCTGGTCCTAAAATCTTATGAAACTGTTAGGAAACTAGATATACCGATACAATTGCTTTTAAAGAAGAAAACTAAAGAAAAATACTTATTCAGTGAACCATCTATCTTTGAAAGATTATTTACTACAAACTTTTGGAACCTATGCCAGAGTAAATGCACGATAGATCATACAGTTTATTTGACTATTTCAGACACACGCTTATCTTATCCTCTCTCTAGTACTTACCAGGTAGATATACGTGATGCGTACGAAAAGCAGCAATTAACACCTCCTACATTGTCTGCGCTTGCTTTCTCTATATCTACTGATACAGATATTTTAAACATATTGTCTACTTACGAAGTTACTGACGAAATTGATTCAGGTTATTTACCTAAGACAATCAATAATCTATATCAAGAAGAAAGCAGGCAAATAGTACAAGCTCATGGAGGATATATACAGATTATAGAAACAGCAACTAGTTTGACCTGTCTCTATATATTACCTATTGATGGTAAAAAGGTTATGCGGTTTAAGCGATATCATACCGATGGCTTGTCTAATAAAGTAGCAGAAACACCTACAAGTTTAACTCAAGAAAAAGAACTTGTTAAGCTACTTGTAAGTAAAACAACGTTAACTAAAACAAAGATAGAAGAAACCATTAACTTCATTAAGAAAGCACACGGCGCTACTACACGTAAATCTGGTGAACCATACTATACCCATCCTATGGAGGTAGCTAAGATTGTCTTGAAGGCTACAAATAATCCTGACACCATTTTAGCTGCTCTGTTGCATGATGTAGTAGAGGATACGACTGCTACATTAGAGCAAATAGAACTACTCTATGGGGTTGATATTGCTTATATAGTAGATATGGTTACTCATTATAACACCTATGGTTTTCGATGGAAATTAGATAATTCAGAAAATAAAATCATATTAAATCAGTGTAAAGATATTCGTGTGGTTCAGATTAAACTAGCTGATAGACTGCATAACTTAAGAACTATATCTGTACGAATGCTATCGTCCCAAAAAAGAATAGCCAAAGATACTATGGAATTTTATATTCCGTGGGCCAGAAAAAACAATATTGTCTTATGGATACCAGAAATGGAGAATATATGTGAGCGAATAAGGAATGAATGCCAATCAGAGAGATAAATAATATTATACCTGAGTATGTTAGTGCTAGTATGCATCAGGTGTAGTAGTCAGGATTTAATCTAACAGGCAATAAAAAATTATAGTATATAGTTGTCAGTTAAGTTTAGGTTGTCAGTCATGTTTTTAATATAGGCGATTTGATTATTTTTTTCAAGTACTAATTTTTTACTATCCTGCCAAGTTTGCATCAGAGTTTTTCCGTAACAATATTTTCCAGAATGAGGTCGCTCATGATTGTAGTGATGCAACCAGTAATCTAAATCTTCTTGCAAATCATCTAGATTGCTATAGATTTTTTTACGCATGGCTGTATCAAAAAATTCCTGTTTCATAGTTTTATTAAAACGCTCACAAAATCCATTGGTTTGCGGTGAATAGGCTTTAGTAACCGTATGCTCTATACCTTCAATGCTTAAAAATAACTTAAAAGCATGATGTTCTATTTTGACTTTATACTCTGTACCTCGATCTGTTAGAATACGTAAAATT
>ANMQ01000027.1_pt1 | contig 13734 bp, 7 predicted proteins | sample 507748 | NCBI WGS metagenome assembly ANMQ01 (sample SAMN01728977, study PRJNA163505) | wasp metagenome | isolation source: Encarsia pergandiella - a minute parasitoid wasp | collected 2006-10 | reverse complement strand
AATGACATTTCGAACCGCAATGCCCGCATCATTAGTAATGGTGCGATGACTCTCGTCGCCGGTGGCACTATCTCCAATGCCATCGACAAGACCGCTGGTGCGAACGGTGAACAACCCAGCAGCTATGCCAATAGCACCACACGATGGGTGTTCTTTACTGAGCGCAATACCGGTTTCGATGTTGATTACGGCAAGGTCGCCATGCCGGACCAACTGGCCTATCTAGTGGCCGAGACGGGGTTAAGCGCGACGGCGTCTAATTTTGTAAATCAGGGTGGCATTGTTCTGGTCAACAAGGGGAACGTGGACATTGCTGTGAGTGACCGTTTCCATAACGAGGCACTCTTTGATGGCAGCGCGCACCTTCAGCGGAGCTGCATGATCTTTTGCCGAGCGACGGCCTCCAGCAATATCACTAGTTACGGCGGTACGCTTTCGGCGAGCGGCAACATCGCCATTCGTGCCGGTACAGAAGCGGTCAATATCGGCGGCGATGTGACCGCACTGGGTGACCTGAGTATCACGGCGCCTAGTATCTATGCTCAAGGGGTACTAGGCTACCGGGCCTATTCCCAAAGTGGGATGAAAAGTTGGTTTGGCAGTAACTGGGCTCGCCTCTATGCAACGGATATTGGTGGGTCGTGGCTGGCTGCCAACAAACTAACCTTGAATGGGCAGGGAATTATCAGTGGCGGTAGTTTTGCAGGGCTGAGTCAAGTCATTGCGGCCAATGGAATTTGGACCATTCGCGCGGCGCGACGCGATCCCGTCTCCATTGAGAGCAGCCTGGGACTGGGAAGTGGTCTATGGTGATGTGTAAAGGGGGCAACAAGGGGCGCGGTCGAAAGGAAATACGCACCAAGGTACTGATATTGGCTGCATCTGTCTCGTCAATCATGGTCGCTTCACCCGCTACCGCTCAAGTGCCGCGTGTGGAACAAGATCCGGCACAACGCCTTTTACAGGAGCAGCGCGAGCGCGATCGGCAGCGTGAGATCGAACAGCCGCCAGCGCAAATCCAAACACCAAGACGTGATGCGCCGGCACCAACTAGGAGCGATATCGAGCAGATTCCTGAAACTGGTCCGACATTCCTCATTGAACATATTGATTTCGCAGGTGATGCGGTATTACCGGCATCGGAGCTGGACAGTATTGCTCAACCGTTCTTGAATAAGAGGCTGGGAAGCGCCCGCATCAATCAATTGTTGCGCCGGCTAACGGAGCGCTTCGTCAACGATGGACTGATTACCAGCCGTGCATATCTAGGTGAACAGAACCTGCGGTCAGGAACACTGGTCATCACGCTGGTGTCAGGAAAGATTGAAGCCATTCAACTGAACGGCCAGCAAATATCACCGCGTGCTTCCGGCGCGAAGCCCGATAGCGGTGGTTGGCTTACGGATTTCGGTGTACGGATGGCGATCCCGGCAGCGCCGGACGACGTGCTTCATCTCACCGATCTCGAGCAGGGAGTTGAGCAAATTAATCGCATGCGGCGCAACAAGGCTGAAATGCAGATATTGCCCGGCAGTTCGCCAGGAGGATCCATCATCGGCATCAAGAACACGGCTGGTGACCGATTGTGGTTCAGCGCGGGCATAGATAATTACGGTAGTCAGCAGACCGGATTGAATCGCACGCGGCTTGGGGTAGAGGCGGACAACCTGCTTGGATTTCAGGAGGTTGTCTCGTTCAACTACAGCGGTAGCCGTGAAACCAATGCTCTGGTGGGATCGGCGTCTGTGCCGCTTGGGTACAACACCTTCAGCTATACGACATCCCTGTCGGAATATCAGGCACTCATCAGCGATACGGCACTGTTATATGGCAAGACCTTGGCCAGTAGCTGGGGCTGGAATCGCGTGCTTTCTCGTAACCAGGCATCCAAACTGGCGCTGGATGTCACCCTGTCATTGCGTCGTTCGGAACGCGATATCAACAATCTGCCATTGGCACCGCAGAAGCTTTCGGTACTGCGCGTAGCGATCAATAAGCTCTGGCGCTTTGTCATCGAAAAACGGCCAGCAAGTCTGACGCTGGAGGGCGGTTTATCACGCGGCCTGTCCGGCTTCGGCGCCGACAAGGATAGTTCACAGATTCAGGACAGCGAAGCGCATGGCCAATTCACGAAACTGGATGTCAACGGGTCGTTTTCTTTCGCATTGCCTTCGACCGACATTGCTCAATTCATGATGCGTATGCAGGTCAATGGTCAATGGACGCGGCAGGCCCTGTTCGGATCCGAGCAAATTTTCGTTGGTGGTATGTCATCTGTCCGTGGATTTCGCGAGAGCGGTGTGAGTGGCGACCGGGGAGCCTATTCAAGAAACGAAATTGTGTGGAGCAATACCCCCTCCGTAGCCGACGTGCGCATAGAACCCTACATATTTCTTGATACCGGTATCACCGAACTGATTGCGGAGGGCCACACCCGTCGATTGTCTGGGCTGGGCCTGGGTACGCGTTTGCAGTATCAGAGCGGAAAGCACGCCTGGACCAGCGAATTGACACTCGGAAGGCCTGTGCAACAACCAAATTTTCTTCCGCGCCGGGAAACCTTGTTGCTGGCGACCTTGAACTGGTCGTACTAGCGCCATGGACCAAATCTAATCTAATCAAAGACCCATTTTTAAAGGGATAGGGAAAATGATGAATAGCCTTTCTTTCCGTCATGCGCTTTGCATCGGCATGATGATCGCACCATCGCTGCTGTTTGCACAGACGATCGACAAGGCTTCACTTCCTGCCGGCGTAGCCGCCGTTGTCAATGGAAAGAACATTCCTGAAAGCCAAGTTCAGGAGGCCATCAAACTCACAGGATTGCCGGACTCTGCACAACTGCGCAATGCAGTGAAATCGCAACTGATCGCGCGGGAGCTGTTCCGCCAGCAAGCCACGAAGAGCCAAGGTCTGGAAAACCGTCCTGAAGTCAAGAAGGCTATGCAGGAGGCCAAGGACGCCGCCATGATCCAACTCTATTTGCGGGAGGTGATCAAACCGTCGCCCGTGACCGACGATATGGTGCGTGAGCAGTTCAACGCCATCGTTGGCAGCCTTGGGCCGAATGAATATAAGGCGCGGCTGATTCAGGTGGAGGACGATGCAAACGCTCAGAAAGTCCTTGAGCAAATCAAGGCGGGCGCCGACTTCGCGAAGCTGGCAGCGCAATACAGCACCGCTGCTAATAAGAACCGGGGCGGCGAGCTCGAGTGGGTGAGCTTCAAATTGCCGGCTGCCGAAGGCAAGACGCAAAACCTTCCACTACCGGTAGCGCAGGCCATTTCTGAACTAGTCCCAGGTGGCGTGACGAAGGTTCCGGTCGTCTGGAACAACGAGCGCTATGTCATCCGACTGGATCAGCTGCGGCCAACGCAAGTGCCGCAATATGACGACGTCAAAGCAGCATTGCGTCAAACCATGGAACGCAAGGCCCTGGAGCAGGCGACCCTGAAACTGGTGGGCGAGCTGACCTCTTCGGCAAAAATTCAGCAATAAGGCCTGTCGTCGCTGCATCCACCGCAGCGGTGACGAAGGCCCCGAGCATCGTTCAACGGCTCGCGGGTCCGGGAAATACGCATACAAGAAAAATTCGGGGAATCCCATGCAACGCGCCACCTCAACCAATCCTATCTCAAGAAAGCTTGCGAGGCAGGCTCCGCCGCTGTTGGATCCTTCTTTGCAACTCTCTATTGGCATAGGGCCTAAACGCCGCCCGCTCTGGCAGCGAGTGGTGGCTGGCCTGTTGGCCTTTCTCCTTTGGTGGGGTCCCCTGGAAATTGTCTGGCAGGATGCCCAGCGTTCTGCACAGCAGGTGGGTTGGGGGGCCGAGCGCACTTATGCGTTGAATGATGCAATCGCATGGCAGGCCTTCTCCATGCATTTACAAGAGGTGGTCAACAAAGCAAAGCAAGACGGAAATTGGTTTCCCGTAGTGGCAACTTTTGAAGAAAAGCTGCCTGGTGTCCTGGCTTCAGTATCAGCAAAGCTTGGGAGCAAACTCCCGTCCTTGCGTTTCGGCAGCAATGTGCAGGCAGCGCCGATTTCTGACCCTGCTGCCCCTATTCGCTTCCAGCCTGCGATCACAAGCAGCAGCGGGGCTGGTGGCGGTGTCCCGGTAGTCAATATCACTGCGCCGAATGCGGCAGGTATTTCTCTCAACCAATACAGCCAGTTCAACGTCGACACTATTGGCCTGATTCTCAATAATAGCCTGATCGGTGGTGGTACGACTTTGGGAGGCACGGTAGCTGCCAATAGCGCATTAGGCGGTCGCACTGCGTCTCAGATCATCAATCAGGTGACTGTGCAGGGCAGTGCGAGCCGCATTGGCGGGGCGATTGAAGTGTTTGGATCCCCTGCGGACGTCATCATTGCCAATCCTAATGGCATCAGTTGTACAGCCTGCGGATTCATCAACACTCCGCGCGTGGTCATGACCACTGGAGAGCCCCAGTTTCTGACTGCGAGAGGGAGCGTGTCGACTAGCTTTGATACAGCGGGAGCCCTGGCGTACGACGTCAAAGGGGGACATATTCAGATCGAGGGCGCACAAGGCGCCAATGGTACACCTGGCGCCGGGATCGAGAGCAGTGCTGGCGTGGTCGATCTGATTGCGGGCAGCGTGGGGGTGAATGGTTCTATCAATGCAGGCAGGCAGATCAATGTGATCGCTGGCCAGCAACTTGTCGCCGAGGCCGTTGTAGGTCAAGGAAAGCTTGGCAGTGATTATCAGGTCTCACCGAATGGCTCGGCGCCCAATTTCAGCGGTCCTGAGCCAGGTGTGCAGATTGACGCAACTGTATTCGGTGCGATGAATGCAGGGCAGATCAAGGTGATAGGCACAGCCGCTGGACTGGGTGTCAAGGTGGGAGCAGCTAACGCCAACAATGGTACGCTCACTATTGATGCCAACGGAGATGTCAATGTCGGCAATGTTTACGGTAGCCAAGGGGTCAGTGTTCGTGCCGATGGTTCGGTGAATGTCAGTACCTTGACCAGTTATGGGGCAGCATCGGTCACGGGCGGGACCGATGTGGCGGTCGCCAAGCTGACCGCTGCGCAGGATACGGTGCTGACAGGTCGCAACGTCATCGTTGGCGATACGGTCGTCGGTGGCAAGCTAGCGGTCAATGCCAGTGGCAGCATTGTGACGGGCCAGACCGGATCAGTCGTCGGCGACATCACCCTGGTAAGCGGTACTGGCATTGCCAATACGGGCAGTTGGACGGCAGGTGGTCAGCTTTCCATGACCGGTACGACGATTGGTAATGCGCTGGGTGCAAATCTCTCCGGACTGGCCGGAGCGACGATCGTTGCGACCGATTTGCGTAACTACGGGACTTTGTATGGAGCGACGGTCGATGCGCGCCTGTCTGATGCGCTTGATAATACCTTTGGGAGTCTGCTCGCGAAGACTGGCATGACGATACAGATGGACCGCCTTTACAGCAATATTGGTGGAACCATCTATGTCGGTGATCCGAACGCGGCAGCCAATGCTGCGCCGGCAGGCAGTCTCGCGATTTCCGTCAACGGCGCCGGTGGAAGCTTCAACAATCTAGGTGGACTGATCGCGGCTAGCGACAGCCTGACTATCAATGCGGCCAATGCAGCGATGGAGCTTTCGTCGCTCGCGGGACAGCTGAATGCAGCGCGCAACGTGACCATCAATGCCAGTACGATCACCAACAGCGGAGCGTGGCTTGCCAATGCCAACAATGTAGCGCTGTTCGGTAGCAGTGGTATCAACAATGCTGGCGTGATGCAGGCATCCGGGAATCTGGTCTTGTCGACATCAGGCACTAGCCTGAGTAATACCGGGGCAATCGTTGCCGGTCAGGATCTGACGATCAATGCGCCACTCAGCAACGCTGCGGGCGCCGTGGTCCACGCTGAAAGAAATGCCACGATCAATGGAGGTGCAACCAATCTTGGCACGATTGAGGCGCTTAAAGACGTGATCATGCAAGGTGGTAACGTTGATAACAGCAATGGCACGATCAAGGCCAATCGGAATTTCACCGCAACAGGGATAGGCACGCTGACAAATGTCGCCGGCACGATTGTGGCCCAGGGAGATGTAGCCATTCAGGCCAGCTCCATTATCAATGACCGTGCAGCGCCTACGACAGTCTCCTATTCGACGAGCAAGGTCGTTAATCAGGAGCTATTGGGCAGTATCCTTTTAGGTCGGATGTTCACTGCTGCGACGGGAAGTGATGATTGGCATTACGTTGACGTCTATCTGTCAACTGACTTCGCCGGATTTTCGGATTTCTATAAAAATGTCAGTGCGGTGTGGCTCTCAAATGTAAGCGCCTCCATAGATTGGAATCAGGGCACTATTTCCTATCAGTATCTTCCATGCACGGAGATTCATTGTAATAGTGGGTTGACGTCAACAACATACGTCTTGCCGACGGTCGACCATACTGAGCTAGTTCAGAAGGAAGGGATTGAGGGGAAGATCCTAGCTGGCGGCAATGCATTTGTGAACGCCGTGTCACTGTCCAATCGCGGTAGCACCATTTCGGCGGGTAACAATTTGACTGCCACCGTGGCCACGCTAAATAATGGGTCGTCAGACACCGTCATCAGTTTTCGATCGGGAGATGCAGTCAATCAATCGTCTTTGGACGCCTTTCTGGGCCAATCTCCAGTAGCATTTTTGCCACTTGATAAGAATCCAGCGCCAGGTTCAATCACAGCACCTACCGCATATACAGAAACCTCGATCCTCGGAACACGGGGAATGCTAAAAGCAGGGAACGATGTCAACTTAAACGGCACTGGCAATCTCACAAATTCTGGTGATATTGCGGCTGGCAATAATGTTTCGATCACCCTGCCAGGAACATTTGTTAATCAGGGGACTTATCAGTCTTCCTTTACCACTCGTCCTGGGTGCCTTCCAAGTGCCACCTGCCGTGAGGACAACGCCCACGTCGACACCTTCGCCTATCAGCAGAACGCTAACAACGTAGTGGCGGGGGGCACACTGACAGTGAAGGCGGCATCGATTGCCAACGAGTTCGGTACCTTGTCTGCTCGCGGGAACGTCAACTTGACGGCCGGTAGCATCGACAACCTCGCTGGCACGATCTTGTCCACGGCAGGAGACGTGAATCTCGCCGCATCGACAATCACCAACCACGTAGTGGCCCCAGTAACGACGCACATCAGCTACGGGAATGAGAATCCGTCCTTCGCTCAAGGATGCAATGGCGGCGGGACCTACAAGGGAAGCGAATGTAACGTTGATAGGCAAAATCAGGCGAGTGCAGCGGCGATCATCAGTGGTGCTCGCAACGTTTCAATTGATGGAGATTACCTGGTCAATACTGGCGGTCTGATCACTGCCGGCGCGGACGCCAATATCAGTATTAGTAATTCCATCACTAATACGGCGGTCGCCCTCAATACGTACTGGCAGGGCCATTGGATCGAAGAGACCTGTTGGTTCTGTAGCGACAAGGCGCACGATACGCATGGCGTTGTCGCAGACGGTGTGCAGGTGGCCGGCATCCAGGCGGGCAACGCACTGACGGTGATTGCCGGGGGCAATGTTCTTAATACAGGGAACATCTACGGATCGGACGTTTCTCTCACCGGCTCCACGCTCACCAATGGAATCACTGATTCCAATCAACCCAGCGCAGCCACCGCGCTGGTGCCCCAACTAGTTACTATTGGCCCAAGCGGCACCGTCGTAACAGGCAGTGGTGTGCCAGCGACTAACAGCCCAATCTATGCCGTGAACATGTCCAGCGGTGGTTTGCTGGGATCGCTCGGGCCGGATCTGCTGGTAGCCAATCTCCCGGCTTCTCTGCGCCCCGATACCAATCTGTTCTATTACGACGCTTCGACTGAAAGCAACCTGATCCGACAGGAAGCGCTTAAGGGCACCGGGTCTGGCACCTTCATTAAAGGTGTTTCGTGGAGCACGACCAATAATCTCAGTATTGACGATCAGCAGAAGGCCATTCTCTACAACAATGCCATCCAGTATGCGACGGACAATAACCTGCAGCTAGGAAAGCCGCTGACACAGGCTCAAATTGCCGCGCTAGATAAGCCCATGCTCTGGTACACCGAGCAGACCGTACCGGATCCGGCATGCTCATTCCAAAGCACCACCTGCGGCCACATTAATGCACTGATGCCGCAGGTCTATCTGCCTGCTAGCTACGCTAGTAACACGACGGGTGGCGTGATCAGCGGCAATGACGTGAAATTGACTTTCAGTCAGAGCATTACCAATACCGGCATCATCGAGGCTACTAACCTCGCCGTGAAGACGGCCAGCCTAACCAATGAGCTGCGAAGTGTCGATATCGGTGTATCGGACTACAAGGTCCAAGGCGGCTGGGTCGAATACAGTGGTACGCAGTTGCAGCCGGGTGGCTTCATGTCGGCGGTCAACCTGAATGTGCAGGCGGATCGGATCACCGCCATCGGCGATGCCTTCCGGGTCGTTAACGCGGATGGCACTCGTGACGAAGCAGGGACCAATGCACTACTCAATTCGCTGAGGCAGCAACTCGGGGGCGATTTTACCGAGATCGCTGCTCACGACAATATCCATACTGATTTCATCAAGGACACGAGCGGACCGGGTGCGTTTGGTCAGGTGATCGCAGTTGCCGTCGCAGTAGCGATGTCTGTAATGACAGGCGGGACGGCTGGTTTGGCTGTAATGCAGACGGTCACCGGTAGCGCAGTTGTCGCAGGCTCTACCGCAGCGATTGTTGCCGCCGGTATCAATGCTGCTATCGTTGGTACGCTCTCTAGTATTGCGACACAAGTTATCACCACGGGGCGACTGGATTTGAGCAGTGCTCTTCAATCCGGTGCGGTATCGGGTTTAGTCGCAGGCCTGACTGCCGGGACAATTGGGAATGCTCCAGGCACGCCCTCTGACGCAGGAATTGCCGAGGGCGCATCAAACAGCGCTAGTACCGTCACACCTAGCACCAGTACTGCTACGCAGATCAGCCAGGGAAGCTGGAAGGACTTCGTAGAGCACACGGGTACGTATACTACTAACACGGCCATTCGTAGTGGTATCAGCGCTGCAATTAATTCGGCTGTCTATGGAGGCAGCTTTGGTGCGGCATTCGTAAATGGAATCGTGGCTGATGCAGCAGCGACCGGCGCTAATGGTATTGGTGACTGGACCTATTCTGCTGATGGAAACAATGCAAATCTTGTGGAGAATTTGGTTGCACATAGCTTGTTGGGATGCGCAGCTAGTGCGGCAGGTGGCACTGGATGCGCTGGTGGTGCGTTGGGAGCATTCGCCAGTGCGGCGATATCGCCAGACCTCATCAAGGCTATAGATCCAAGCGGAGGGGCATTGACCAGCGAACAGAAGGCATTGATAAGCTCAATGGCGATTCTCGCGGGTGGTGCTCTTGCACAAAGCGCTGGTGCGTCTGCTAGCGCCGGCGCTAATTGGGCTGCTAACGAAGTTCTGAACAACGCTACGACGAATGATCACGTTCTTGCCGAGGTACAAAAAGGAGGGTTCTTTACAGCGCTAATAGGCACTTTGGCAAATGTGACTGCTTGGCAGGCAGATATGCGTGAAAACATAGGGAGCTTCTTGGAGCTTTTGGGCAGGAATGGGCCGAACAGGCTACCCCAGGCGCCACCGGACTTCCCGGATGATTCGGACGGCCCGACGACAAGCGGTGGGCTTGCGGTTGCGAGTGGCTCACTTCTTTGTATCGAACCCCCATTCTGCGCTATGACGCCCCCCGTGATCATCCCAGTAAATGCGATGGCATCGTCGGGATCCAGCGGAGATGCTAATTCCGGGCAAAGTAGTAAGGACGATAGTTCCACTACTGTACCAGGACGGGTTCAATCACGTATTAATCTAGATAGTGAAGGTTTCGATCACATTGATAAGCGGCATTTCGATGCAACGGTTAACGCCAGCCAATTTTCAATTAGCAGAAGCGAACTGGCTGATATTCTCATGGATGGAAAAACCGTAGCGACTCCGGTCACGAAGATTGTGAAGAGCGGGGATAGTTTCAATTACGTCCGAGAGCTCAATTTAGGTAAGGCGGTTGGGACAGATAAATTTAATGGATACCAATCCACTTCAATCATTACCATCATGACTGACAAATTCGGAAACCTTGTAACTGCATTTCCTGGGAGACTTTAGTGGCAGTGTTCACGAAAAGCTTAAAAACGGAGTTAAAAGCCCAATTGTTGGATCAATCGCGAAGAATTATGGCCGGTATTGATGCCCCGGGGTTAGCGAAGAATCTGAAGAAGTACTTCCCTTCACTTTCTCAGGCCATTCTCATCGATCATTTGCCAGAACAAGGAGAAGATATTTACTTGATTCTCATCAATTTGAATGAGATCGCTGTGATGGAGATTCCTCGAGGGGACCTTGAAGCGATGAAGAGTTACCCCGAGATTCTTCAAGTGGACACTTATCGTTCAAAGCGCCTAAGAAGAGATTCGAGGCAGAGACTTGACATGGCGCTGCAATTGATAGGCTCGTCAAGTTGAGCAGTCAATCGAAAAAGCGCATGACGGACGTGTTCTGAAAATCCTGATTCTCATCGATGAGTTCACCCGACGCTGCTTCACGTTGCACATGACTGTAATGACCCAGCGAAACCTGCTCACCTCAAGCAGCTAAGGCAAACGCCTCAGCCGGTGTCTTCATGCCCAGCGCCTGATGCCGCCGGCGGTGGTTATAGAAGCCGATCCAGTCACCAATGATGCGACTGGCGTGCTGCAATGTTTCGAAGCGATGTCGATGAGCGCATTGCTCCTTTAGGGTTCTGATGACGCGTTCGACCATGCCATTCTGCTGTGGGCAATGCGGCGTGATGAACTCTTGCTGAAGCCCGTAACTGCGGACCAACGCTGTGTAACTACGGCTGGTGAACACCAGGCCGTTATCGGAGCGCAGCAAGAACGGCGCCGTCACGCGACCCAGCGAGCCATAACGCGCGATCAGCGCTTGCTCCAAGGCCGACTCGGCCGTCTTCGACTTGCCCGAACGCGACAGATGCCAGCCCAGTAATTCCCGCGTGTGGCAATCAATCACCAAGGCCAGCACCGCCCAGCCATCACGTCCTGTCCAGATCCGACACAGATCGGTTGCCCAGCGCTGGTCTGGTCCTGTGGCTACCGACGGCAAGGCTTTCACCCTGGGACGGAAACCAATGGGGCGCTTCTTGACCTGCCAGCCTTTGAGCTGGAAGATCCGCTGCACCGTGTTCTTATTGAACCCGAGCAGGCCAGCCACCGTGCGATAGCCGAAGGACGGCTCTTCCAGGATCATCTTGCTCATCTTGCGAATGGGTTCGGCAAAGCGCTCCTGCACCTTGGGCTCTGCCTTCACCGGCTTGTAGTAAGCACTGCGCCTGGCAATCCCAAACCACGCGCATATCTTGCTGACAGCCACATCGAAACCGTCTTGTTTGAGTCCCTGGCGGATGGTCACGATTACTTGTCTTCCTCGCCCAACAGGGACGCCAATTTTTTTCTGGCGCGCAGCTCCAGTATGGCTTCTCCGTAGGCTTCTTGGAGCTCCTTGAGTTGCCGCTCGTACTGTTCTCTCACATCCAGCGGCTTGGCACGCAGGGCGTTCTCCATCCCTTTGCGGCCTTCATCGACCCATTCTTCGATCTCGGATGGCGGGATATCAAACGACCGGCTAGCCTCGGCTACCGTCGTCTTTCCCTGGATGATTTCCATCACCAGCGCCGCTTTGCGCTTGGCTGTCCAACGCTTGAATTCTTCTTCCATGACCTTGCTCATTTTGATTTCCTTTTAGGATTATCTACTGAGCAGGTTTTCAGTGGGTCATTACAGCACGGCCGAAAAAGGTCGATCTGCTGTTCTGCACCCGTACCGGGAAAGGCTATTACAACGAAGCGAAAGACGATTTCAGCGGCTGGGATTCTATGTGGCAACGGTTCATGGCGCGTGTGCTGGCGGAAACGAAGGTGAAGCAGTCATTCACTGATCACGACCTGCGCGCAAAATGCGCGAGCGACGCCGATAGCTTGGAGCAGGCACGCGCGCTTTTGGCGCACGCAGACGCGCGTACAACTAGACGAATCTATCGACGCAAGCCTGAGCTGGTGCAGCCGCTAAAGGCTCGCTTTGAGTAGATCTGATGTCAAATTGGTAGCCCACGCGAGTGGTTTTTTTTTCATTTTTCTGGGACAGAATGCAGGACATCTTCGTGCTTACCGATAAGCAGTCGGCATGCTTCTAGACGTAGCTGAGCAAAGCAGCGTATCCGCGGAAGTCGTTGAGAAAGCGGCGGATATGCCGGCATCTCTTCTGCGTTAAGATGTCATGCCAATAGCAACCGGTGCTGAGCAGCTTGCGCACATTTTCCCAATTTCTAAAGCATTACGAATCATTGCTGTTCGCTATCTCCATTGAGTTTCATCTTCGACTTTATCGCCCTAATGAGTGCATCGACTGGACTCCTATGATGTGGATTCAGAGCAGCGCCGGGATTTTCTGATACCGCCTCCGCAACAACCGCTTTTACCTGGACCAGATCCTTATTCCGCCAAGGCTTTCCTTGGGTCTCGAAACATGTGCGAACGCGCTCGGACCACTTCTTATTACTTCTGAAATTTGATGTGCTCAGATCTACTCCAAACTCCCCAAGTACTGCGTCTTTGTAAATCGCCAAGTCATAAAGATCTTCAAGCTCCGATGCCGGGGCCCCTTTTCGGGTAGTAAATGTTGTACTGGCGACATCCAATAGACCCTGTTCCTCCGCTTTTTCGAATGCTTCTGTTCCCGCGAGATCGTGATCGAGGACCACATGCGTAATACACAAAGCGTTTTGCAGTTGAGTAAGTTTATAAGCAAGGTTGCCTGCACCTCCAATAGGTTCCAAAACAAGCAGGTGCTGCTTAAGCGCTTTCGCAATATCAGGATCGTAGAAAGAAAGAATTGCTGAAAGTGCGGTGACATCTTCGGGGCCTTCAACGACCACAACATGGCTAGCATTCACGAGGTTATCTGATGCTCGTACACCGAGAATTTCACGGATAGCGCCTATAGTCTTGGCCGGCTTTGCGCTATTTTTATCTACGATCACATTACGTCCCACTGAGCCGCGATCAGCAAATAATGGACAATGGGTAGTCAGTACTACTTGGTTGGTTGTGGATAGCTGCTCAATCACGCCTTTCAAGGCATGAATAGCACCGGGGTGGAGATGTGATTCAGGCTCTTCAATCGCGATAACTGAAACAGCTGCACCGCTTGACGCATCTTTAAGCAAGCCGAGGGCAGCTAAGCTCTTTACACCGTCTCCTTTGTAATCAAGCAAAGTGCGAGAGCCGTCATCTACATACACCTCAAATTTATTACGCAGAGCTTTACGTCGTGCGGCGGACTGGACTACGACGTCGACTGCCTTGATATCTGGCAAGAACTGGCGTAGGGACGATTTAATTGAATTGCTAAGTTGATTGAGGATTGGCTGCTGTAGAGCCTCAATTTTTGCAAGGCACTCTTGATATTGCTCATTATCTTCTAGCTGCGCTAGCTCTTGCGATAGCATTTCATTTACTACACTTAAAGCCTCGTCTGCAGTTCTCACAGCGGGAATGTAGTTGAAGTCGATGCGCTGAGCGATGTATCTGGCTATAGAGGCAGATTTTTCTGATAGTGCATTTCCACCAGGTCCACGCTTGGGCACATGTATCTTGGCTTGGCCCG
>ANMQ01000026.1_pt1 | contig 14213 bp, 11 predicted proteins | sample 507748 | NCBI WGS metagenome assembly ANMQ01 (sample SAMN01728977, study PRJNA163505) | wasp metagenome | isolation source: Encarsia pergandiella - a minute parasitoid wasp | collected 2006-10 | reverse complement strand
GAATAAAACAGTCACACCGCTAACGGCTGACAGCGCTCATATTCAAGAATTTTTAGCCAAACTACACCACGTCGGCATAAAGGCTACCAGTCAATCGAGAATGCTTTCTAGCTTGCGTCTTTTTTATAAGTTCTTATCCTTGGGTCACCAGATCACTAAGGATCCCACTAAGATTATAGAAAGTCCTCATTTAGGGAAACATCTACCATCTATTTTGTCTACATGGGAAATTGAGCGGATCATTAATGCGATAGACCATTCTACACCAATCGGTGTACGCAATCGAGCCATCGTGGAAACACTGTATGGTACAGGGATACGTGTTTCTGAGCTGATCTCTTTGAGGTTAAGTCATATCTACTTCCAAGAAAATTTTATACGTGTAATTGGAAAAGGTGATAAAGAACGTTTGATACCTATTGGTGCCATGGCACTAAAACATATTAAACTTTATATCGAGGGAGTGCGTGCCCATATGGACATAAAACCTGGATATTTAGATATTTTATTTTTAAATCGACGCGGAAAGAGCTTGACTAGGGTAATGATTTTTTTAATGGTACAGGCACTTGCTCGAAAAGCCAAAATCGATGTAGAAGTAGGGCCTCATATTTTTAGACATTCTTTTGCTACACATTTAATAGAGGGAGGTGCACATTTACGTGCCATACAGGAAATGTTGGGACATCGTTCGCTTACCACTACCGAAATATATACCCATTTGGATAGAGATTATCTTAAACAAATCATGCAAGATTGTCACCCAAGAAGTCGCCTAAAACGCCACAATACGTAATGTGGGTCCTATAAATTCAGTTTTAAAACCATAAAACTATAGAAAACAATTTTCTTATTTTTTGCTCCGATTTTTTCGCGGTACTATACTTCAAAGGGATAAAAATGAATGCAATAGAAGATTATTTTATAATTTTTCAAAATGTTATTTAAATTACTTTTGGAATTGATGTTTATAGATTATGAGTTCAAATATTGATCGCTATGCATAAGTGCTTTATCCCTATAATATTCTTTTTACTAGCTAATTTTTCAATTGTAGAATTTGAAAATCAGAATATTAATTTTATTAATCTTTTAAGAGATATACCCATTACAATCGTTGCACCTGCTTCAGGTGTCAATAAAAATGAGTTAACTACTTTGAAAACCATCACCTCATTGCAATTAAATATACCAAATGGATCCTTTGATCAAAGCCGATCTATTTTTCATTCTAATAGTGATGAAGTAAGATTTAAATACCTAAAGGATGCACTGTTTGATAGCACCAATCATGTAGTATGGACATTAGGTGGAGGATATGGTGCTGCTAAGTTGATACCTGCTTTGCAGAAATTAACGATACCTGCCAGAGATAAATTTTTTATAGGATATAGTGATATAACTGCGCTCCATATTTTCTTTACACAAACATGGGGTTGGAAAACCATTCATGGCAGTGGAATAGTTGAAATACTTAAAAGTGATAAAAAACGGGCTAATTTTACAAAGATAGCTGAGATCATTTGCGGAAAAGTTAAACAGGCTACAGTTGATCAACTATTTCCAATTAATGCAGCAGCGCGATCTATCCATACTGTAAATGGTAAGCTTACAGGTGGTAATATAACGGTGTTGCAAACAGGTATTGGTACAACCTGGCAAGTAAAGACAGAAGGGAAAATTCTTTTTCTCGAAGATACCCAAATAAAAGCTTATCAACTAGATCGTACCTTACTGCATTTTAAACAAGCTGGTCTGCTAAAAAATGTGAAAGCCATAATATTTGGCCATTGTGGCACCGATAATAAAGATATTATCACAACACTGAATCAATTTGCATCTATTTTACCTATCCCAGTCTTTAAAACAAATAGGTTTGGACATGGAAGCACAAATGATCCGATTATTTACAATACCATTAGTCAAATTGCTCTTGTCCAGGACGGTAGCTTTAAGCTGAGTATGCAAGTATAAATTTTCCGAATACTTAAAGGAAATTAAGATTTAGTACAAAATATATCGTTATACAGAAACCACTGCTTTAATAGCTGGATGATGCAGGTAATCTAGCAATGTAAAATCCTCATAAACAAAACTAAATAAATCTGTTTCCCGTTGGCTAAGTTGCATAGTAGGCAATGGATAAGGAGAACGTTTCAGTTGTAGCCTTGCTTGTTCCAGGTGATTATAGTATAAATGTGCATCACCAAGTGTATGAATCAACGTGCCAGGTTTTAATTGGCACACTTGCGCCATCATCATCGTAAGGAGTGCATAAGAAGCAATATTAAAGGGCACTCCTAAGAAAACATCCCCACTGCGTTGGTAGAGTTGACAAGATAGTCTCCCATTTGCTACGTAAAATTGAAAAAAAGCATGACAAGGTGGCAATGCCATTTTAGAAATTTCACCCACGTTCCATGCACTTACCAATAGCCTACGTGAATCAGGATTAGTTTTAATTTCCTTTATCATCTCGCTTATTTGATCAATTTTTACACCTGTTGCTGTAGGCCAGCTCCGCCATTGGTGCCCATAAATAGGGCCTAGTCTTCCCTCCTTGGAGGCCCATTCATCCCATATGGTAACGCCATGTTGTTGTAAATAACCTACATTTGTATCTCCACTTAGAAACCACAGTAATTCATAGATAATAGAGCGTAAGTGCACTTTTTTAGTGGTAAGCAGAGGAAATCCTTCTTCTAGGTTGAACCGCATTTGGTAGCCAAAAAGACTTTTTGTCCCCGTTCCAGTCCTATCTTTTTTGTCAACTCCTTCTGCTAAAATATGTTGTAGTAATGTTAAATATGGTTTCATGGTATGAGGCCGTTGCTATAGATGGTTGTTACGTCAATTCTAGAAAATATTCTTATACGTGAGTCCTGGATTATAATATTTTTTAATTTGATAATCAAATATAAAAATATATTTTATATAGTTATATAAAAAATATATGTATGTAAATTATTTTGGTTATCAGGTTTTTATGTTATAAACTACTTGATACTTAATACAATCAAATAAAATAGCTATAAGGCTTTAGTAATAAAAACTAGTAAAACAACCATATTAATTTACTTTAAATCAGTAAAATACATCCGAAACACATCTACCTGCTAGGGTAAAATATCTATATAAAAGACTATAATTTTTACTATCTGTAAGATCAAATATTAACTTCTATATCCAACCTAGCATAGATTAAACCAACGTTTTGACAGCCAATGCATTGGTAAGTTCTATAAATTCAGCTACACTTAGTTCCTCTGCACGTTTATGCAATAAACCGGCATAACATCTCTTTGATAGGTTCAACCCAGCCAGTGCATTTTGTAATTTTTTTCGACGGTGCTGAAATCCTCTTTTTACTATTTGAAAAAATAGCAGTTCATCACATGGCAGTTTTTGTACATCATTGCGGTGCATGGTAATAACCGCAGAATCCACCTTAGGAGGGGGAGAAAAACGATCAGGTGGCACTGTAAAATGGTATGCGATAGTATAGAACGCTTGTAAAAGCACACTAAGCATACCATAGACCTTATTACCTGGTTTAGCAGTGATGCGTTGTGCTACCTCTTTTTGAAACATGCCTACCATTTCACCTACTACATTACGGTTATCCAAAATTTTAAACAAAATTTCAGAAGAAATATTATAAGGAAAATTGCCAATAATCGTTAACCGTTGCCCTTGAAACTGTTCTGTTAGCGGCAGCTTTAAAAAGTCTGCTTCTATGATCTGATCACTTAAAGAGGCATATTTCTTTTTTAGATAGGGTATAAGGTCACCATCTACCTCTACAAGGTATAAATGAGCAATAGCCTTGTGACGCAATACATCTGTTAAGCTTCCCTTACCCGGTCCAACTTCAATTACAGTACCTCCTAAACTGTCATCTGTTAATAGATTGGCTATTTGACTCGCTAAAGCTAAATCTCTTAAAAAATGTTGACCCAATGATTTTTTAATTCTTATAGAGGTTGACATATTGGTGTACACTAAGGAGCATTGATAAATTCTTTAATTTTCTTACGCAAAGCATGTTGGTCTATAGCTTGCGATTTTTTCAGTAAAAACTTCAATAACCAATTATACTTTTCCAGAAGATTTTCGTATTTCTGCTCAAGTTGAAACAATTCTATACGGGCATCATCTGGAAGCGTTCTATCTGAATTCATTTCAGGAAAATGTACCGCAAAATTATAGTGCAATACCTTTCCCAAGGTCAATATAAAGTCATAGCTTAAATTTTTCTCTTTAAATCTGTTGTAGAGCGTATTTCTACTTATACCTATTTTTTCAGCTAATACTGAAATAGAGATACCGCTTCTTCTTACTACATTTTCAATAATTTCTCCTCTATGTTGCATCTGACATTGGCAAATTAATAAGTAAGAAAAAACATGATGATGAGGTCCTTCCCATTGATCTTTATGTTTAAATATTTTCAACATTCAAAAGAAGTACCCTGTAATTGTAAATGGAAACCATATAGGCAATATAAATATTTGGCACTTTATTTTAAATAAAATCTTAATACAAAAATTATACATAATTTAACTTTTTTAAAATAATTTGGGCTAAAATGTCCGATACATCCATTATAGAAATAGATTTGTTTAATTCTTGTTGCATAGATGTTACTGCTTTAGGTATACCACAGGGTATAATTTGATCAAAAGGGGCCAGTTCATTATTTACGTTTAGGGCCAGTCCATGCATGGTGATCCATCTGCTTACCCTAATTCCAATAGAACAAATTTTTCGGTCAAACGGTTTGCTATTTTTATCTGCTTTTAACCATACACCTGTTAAACCAGGTAAGCTAGTTGATGGAATATTGAAATGGGCCAACATTTCTATAACAGATGCTTCAAGTAAGCGAAGATAACGGTGTATATCTCTGAAAAAAAAATCTAAATCAATAATAGGATAGACTACCAATTGGCCCGGCCCGTGATAGGTAATATCTCCGCCTCTATTTACATGATATAAGGTAATCTTCTGTGTTGCTAAGGTAGCTGCATCCACTAATAGATGGTTCATAGATCCCCCTCTGCCCAAGGTGTATACGGGAGGATGCTCACAAAAAAGCAAGTAACTAGAAGCTACTGGTTGCCTAGATGGATCTACCGTAGCACGTGGATGTTTTTGATCAACCATGGTTTTATAATAGACCTCCTGAATCGCTAACGCTTCTTTATAGTCTATTAAGCCCAAGTGTTTTACCATTATTACTCTATTTTGTACCATTTATCCTATTTTTGGTTACTGATTTGAATGTACTTCCTTGTCATTAGATAAGCGTTGTTTTGAAAGACGCAACTATATTATAGACATTTTATAGATATTGACTTAACAAAAAGTAGATAGATCCTCTATAAAGATTTACACTACTTTAAACAACTAGAACTGATATCATTTAATAGATCGCCCTACTTAATAATAATTGGATAAGAAACAAAAAGTATTATATTTGTCTTTGATAGAAAAAAGCTAATGAAGTATTCCCTTATTCAAAATCTAATTTATTGGTAGATAGGTTTAATCATAAATTAACTAGAAAAGTCTAAAGGCGTTCCAGGTGTTAGTATCACAACGGACAAATGCAGTCTTTCTAAATAACTCTTAATCAAATGAACAAAATACAAGAAAACTATACATTTTCAATGATTAAGCCCGATGCAGTTCAAGCCAATCATATTGGTGCCATTCTTTCCATGATTGAAAAAGCAGGTTTTTCCATAGATGCCATCACTATGCTTCAGTTAACACCAATTGTTGCGGAACATTTTTATGCCGTCCATTCAGATCGTCCTTTCTACAAATCTTTATGTGCATTCATAGCTTCTTCCCCTGTAGTAGTTATGGTTTTGCAAAAAGAGAACGCTGTAGCAGATTTACGGAGACTAATGGGCGCTACTAATCCAGTAGAAGCCGCTGAGGGTACCATTAGAAAAATATTTGCTACTTCTATTGACTATAACGCTATTCATGGCTCAGATTCAGATGAAACAGCTGCATTAGAAACTTCTTTCTTTTTCCCTGGCTGTGACCTCCTTCTGAAAAAAGCCTCTACTACATAGTATGTCAATAGTCAATACATCCTTTATTTAGCAACTAAACAGGTCGATGGTTTGGTAAGGCTTTTCCTCCTTTGTGCAATTTAATTTTTTTTGGATAAAAACTTATTTCATCTTTAATTCGATCTTTTACGCAATCATATCGATCCCATTCATTTGCAATAAGTTGCTCGTTCAGTAATCAGCTACACCAGTCAATTGTTCTTCAATGGTGTCCTTTGTGCTTTGGCAAATTATTAGTGATATGTTTCACGTGGAACATTTTTAAATTTATGGTACTTGAATATGATATTATTGTAGTAGGTGGTGGCCATGCAGGTTGTGAAGCTGCTACAGCTGCTGCGAAATTAGGCGCTAAAGTTTTGTTGGTTACCATGAGCTTACAGACAATTGGTCAAATGTCTTGTAATCCAGCTATGGGAGGTATTGCAAAAGGGCAGCTTATTCGGGAGATAGATGCCTTAGGAGGATTCTCTGGCAGTATAGCAGATCAGTCGGCTATTCAATTTAGAATGTTAAATACCTCAAAAGGGCCAGCAATGTGGAGTCCTCGAACACAAAATGATCGAGGCTTATTTTCAATATATTGGCGCAGGGCGCTTGAATCATTGCCAAATCTAGATTTTTGGCAAGATATGGTGGTCTCATTGCTAGTAAAAAATAGGCAAGTACAAGGTATTCAAACTGCACTAGGTATTAGCATAAAGGGTCGTGCTGTAATTTTAACCAATGGTACTTTTTTAAATGGAATCATCCATATTGGTGCAAAAAAAATGGCTGGTGGTCGTTCTGGAGAAAAAGCTGCCACGGGTATAACCGAACAACTGCAAAAACTGGGTTTCCAAACAGGAAGAATGAAAACAGGAACCTCACCCCGTGTAGATGGTAGAACATTAGACTACAATAAAATGGAAAAACAACCAGGCGATCCTGTGCCAGGTACCTTCTCTTTTTTAAATACTTCCCCGCTTATAAAGCAAAAAAATTGTTATATTACCCATACCAATCCAACTGTTCACAACCTTATTAAGGATAATTTAGCAGATGTTCCCATCTACAATGGGCAAATTCAAAGCACAGGTCCTCGTTATTGTCCTTCTATTGAGGATAAGGTGTATAGATTTGCAGATAAAGAGCGCCATCAAATTTTTATAGAGCCAGAAGGATGGCATACTATTCAAGTCTATGTAAATGGACTCTCTACTTCATTACCAGAAGCTATTCAATTAAAGATGCTAAGGGCCATCACTGGATTTGAAAAAGTAAAAATGATCTGCCCTGGTTATGCTATTGAATACGATTATTTTCCTCCTACACAGTTGTACTATACACTGGAAACCCAATTGATTCAAAATTTATACTTTGCAGGGCAAATCAACGGAACAACTGGTTATGAAGAAGCCGCCTCTCAGGGCCTAATGGCAGGGATCAATGCCTATAGAAAGATGCATGAACTTAGTCAAATAGTATTCAAGAGATCTGAGGCTTATATTGGCGTCTTAATAGATGATTTAGTGGGCAAAGGAACAGAAGAACCTTATCGAATGTTTACATCACGGGCTGAATTTCGCATTTTACTCAGACAAGATAATGCAGATTTACGTTTAACAGAATTGGGCTATGCGATAGGATTGGCTGATGAAGAAAGACTTCAAAGGGTATATAAAAAGAAAAAAGCACTGGTTTCTATCTTTGATTTTTTAAAAAAATGGAAAATACAGCCAGAAATAATTAATCCAATCTTAGCAGCACAAGGTGCAAGTTTAATAGATATCCCACAATATGCTGATGGGTTGCTAAAAAGACCAGAGGTTGATTTGAATGATCTGCTTCAATTGGACAAACAGCAAAGCAATGCACTATTTACTTATGGAGAAGAAGTATTGCAACAAGCGAACATTCAGGTTAAATATGAAAATTATTTTCAAAAAGAAAAAGAACTGGTAGAAAAAATGGAACAATTGGAACATTATACGATTCCACTTGATTTTAATTATACAAAACTTAAAGCAATCTCTGCAGAAGGATTAGAAAAGCTTCAAAAAGTAAGACCTGCTACCTTAGGGCAAGCTTCACGCATAAGCGGTGTGCGTCCGGCTGATATCTCTATTTTAATGGTTTATTTAGGACGGTAATCAAAACAGTTATATCCCAAAAAAACAAAATAAATCTATCGGCTTGGTTATATTGCTGCAAAGATGGAACGTATAGCTTAATAAGCGTATAAAGCAAGTCGTACATTTTTAAATATACTTTTTTGATATATTTTATTTTTTTCATAGATTATGGATTAGCACATCATATAATGTGGTAATCATACGGTAATAAAATCCGTTTATGGTTTATTCCTTATTATTTTCTTTGGTATATATTAAATATTGGGTTTGTTTTCTTAGTTGCGGAGTTCCTCCTGTAATCAAGGAGTAAAAAATAAAGATTTGGGGCTATTTATATATAATTTGTAAAATTTATGCGAATAAATCGCAGTATAATATGGGAAAAATCGTAGCGATTGTAAATCAAAAAGGTGGGGTTGGTAAAACAACTACTGCTATAAACCTAGCAGCAAGTCTTGCTATTTTAGAAAAAAAAACCCTTCTGATTGATATTGATCCACAGGCAAATGCAACTTCTGGTGTGGGCATTAAGCCAGAAGAAGTAGCACATAGTATCTATGAATGCATTGTAGAGACTGTAGATCCCAAGCTGTTGATTCAATCTACCACTATACCCAATCTAGATCTTTTGCCTTCCCATATCAACTTAGTAGGTGCAGAAGTAGAGATGGTGAGCTTTAAGAATAGAGAAGGTCGCATCAAATTAGCCTTAAAGTCCATAACGCCCATTTATGACTACATCATAGTAGATTGTGCGCCCTCTTTAGGCTTAATCACCATCAATGCACTTACCGCTGCAGATTCTTTAATTATACCGGTTCAGTGTGAATACTTTGCATTAGAGGGGTTAGGAAAGCTATTGAATACAACTAAAATTATTCAATCTCGCTTGAATCCTAACCTCGAAATAGAGGGCATATTAATGACAATGTATGATGCAAGGCTTCGTTTGGCCAACCAGATTGTAGCAGAAGTCAAAAAGCATTTTCAATCCATGGTTTTTGAAACGATTATTCCAAGAAATATTAAATTAAGTGAGGCACCAAGTTTTGGTATGCCCGCAATTATTTATGATGCAGATAGTAAAGGTGCGGTTAGCTATCTTAGGCTTGCTGAAGAAATCACGGGTGGCGTTAGAAATAATAAAACTGACTAAATTATGGAGCCTATAAAGGGAAATCGCGTGTTAGGTAGAGGGTTAAGCGCCTTGTTGCAAGGTGCCCATACAGAAACAGCTCCTAATACTTTTGACCATTTTTTTAAAATGATCCAGATTGGATTAATTGCTACCAATCCTTGCCAACCTCGACAAGATTTTAACCAAGAAACACTTAATGAATTAAGTGCCTCCATAAAGTTACATGGAATTATACAACCGCTTACCGTTCGAAAATTAAACAATCACACCTATCAGTTAATAGCTGGTGAAAGACGCTTGCGTGCAGCTAAATTAGCAGGCTTAAAAGAGGTCCCTACTTATATACGTTGTACGGATAATCTCCATATGCTAGAGGTTGCACTTATTGAAAATATCCAACGTGATGCATTGAACGCAGTTGAAATTGCGTTGAGCTACCAGCGTTTGCTGACAGATTGCAAACTTACACAAGAAGCATTAGCCGAACGGGTTGGAAAAGATAGAACCACTGTAAATAATTACCTTCGCTTGCTTAAATTGCCACCTGATATTCAAATTGCGCTTCGAGACCAAAAAATTTCTATGGGTCATGCAAGAGCGCTGATTAATTTGCAAACACCAGAAATACAGTTAAGTTATTTAAAAAAGATACTACAAGGTGCGCTTTCCGTACGAGAAGTCGAAAAATTGGTGCAAGACCTTTCTGCCATTGGCCATTTGAAAAAGCCAACTACTAAAGTACAACTTAATCCTTCTTTTAAAAGAAAGTTACAAAGCACAACGCATCAATTAAGCCAGCAATTTAATACAAAGGTAATTATTAAAGCAGATACACAAAAACAAGGAGAAATTAAGATTATGTTTGATTCTGAGGAAGAATTAGGAAGAATTTTGGCTATTATTTCAAGTATAAAATAAGAATGAAACGGGTTTTTCATTTTTTTTTAAGCGTAATGGGATTTTTTTATTTCCCTTACCTAAGTTGGGCTGTTGCCTCACCGGATAAATCCATTCTATGGAATGTGGCCAACCACCCCATTAGGCCCTTATATGTTCATACATCTAATCCTCTCTCTTCTGAAAAGATAGAGGAAATACCATTATGGTCTAAAATCATGCGTACGGAAGCCATGGTACAACGCGCCTGGATTACTTCTATGGTGTTTCCTGGCTTAGGGCAAGTTTATAATAAAGATTACTGGAAATTGCCCTGTCTTTACTTGGGTTTTGCTTTGGTTGGTTATAAAATCTACTCAGAACATCAAGGAATGAACGAACATAGACGAACCCTTCTTCTTGGAGACGATCCATTTAAGCCAGTTCGTGAGTTTACCCAAAAACGTATTCGGGAATGTGAACGCACGCGTAATCTATTTATTATAATTGCGAGTGCTTGGTATATATTGAATATATTTGACGCTTATGCGGGCGCACATGATAAAACAGTGAATTTTATAGATGATATTGGGACTACATCAACTGATTTACCACAAAACGAACACCTGAAATAAGTGGTTCTGTTGCTTGTACATAGAAAAATTAATAATCTATGCGACGGACTTAGTCTGATTATAGCTACGGTTCTATGGATACTATGAAAATTTCTTAAAAATCTATGGCGCACTTTTGGGGTGTGATGCCACTTGTTTCGTAGCCCTATCTGCTGCTTTGAGTTGAGCAGTTACTTTGGACTTTTTTTGCTTGGCAACTGCAATATTGTTTTTATTTTTGGATTGCTGAATCATAGAGTCCAAAGTAGCTTTAGCTTGTGTGAGATTCCCTAACATTATGTAATTGTCCGCCATGAGCAAAAAGGCTCTATCTATATAATGTATATTATGTGGATATTTTTCTACTAGATCAAATAAAATATCTAAAGAAGTGGTATAAGCTTTTCGTTTAAATGCTGTATGGGCCAATAGATATTTTGCCTTTGATGCGGTAACGGTATGCAATGGCTGACTAGCTTTTAAAAAATGGCTTGCCGCACGTTTATATTCTGATCGCTGCATGGCTATTTTGCCTAGATAAAGCGCAGCCTGTTGGATGGTTTCAACTGGTGCATCCTTAGGGCTATTCAACAATTGTAAACAAGCTGGTGTCGTAATTTGATATTTTTTTAGGGCAAAACTAGCTTTTATAAGCCCCATTAAGGTATGATGATATTCCTTGTTGGTCAGTTCCATCTTCTGTAATTTTTGGTAATGGGTAATGGCTTCTTGAAACCGCTTGCCTTGGTAAGCTAGATTGGCCATTCTTAACCATGCTTTTTTATGGAAAGTAGTTTGAGCTATTACCTTTTTATAATAGTGTGTAGCTGGACCCTGCTTTTGCAGCCTATAATAGCTTTCTGCCATTAAAAAATAAGCTTCTGCAAGCCACTGACTAGAAGGATATTCCTTATCAAAAGCAGCCAGTTTTTGCAATACTTTATGATACGTCTGATTATAAAAGAGCTGTTTGGCCGCACCAATGGTCTGCTCATCGGAATGGCTAGTCAGTTTTTGCCTTATATGGGCATACTTTTTTAAATATATATCTGATTTTTCAGGGCTTCCTTGCGCAGCAAATAGGTTGCATAATGCCATTAAAGCACTTTCTGCATGGAGGTGAGTGGGATATTGGTCTAAAATCGCCTGATAGTCTGCAGCAGCGGATTCATATCTTTGAAGATTTTCATAAGCAAGTCCTCGTTTGATTAATAACTCTGGTTGTAAATCACTGGTTGGCTGCCGTTGGATAAGGTGGCTAAATGATTGAATGGCTGATTCATAGTGGCCTGCGTTGAATATAGTACAAGCTTTATGATAGCATGCTTTTTCATAATACTTAGTCTCTGTATGATGTATAAATATTTCTTGTAGGCAACGATCTACCTGCAGTTTGTCTCCTAATATCTGGTAAATCAGAGCTTCTTGGTAGCGAACATGGGCAGGATGATAGGTATACACAGTTGCATAGAGCCTAAGCGCTTCCTTGTAATCTTTCTTTACATAATAACAATCAGCCAACCGAAGCATGGCATCATAGTGGGTAGCAGCAGGCTGTTTTTGGGTAATCGTTATGTAGGATTCAAAGCTTTGGGCTGCCGTGGTGTAATGGCCCGTGTTAAAGTAACTATAGGCTAATCCATATAGGTTTTTTGCATAATAAAGTGTATTTAAATCATCTTCTTGCCGATATTTTTTATAAAATTTTAAAGCTTTTTCATATGCACCAAGGGAAGAAAAGGCTTCTCCTAACCAAAACTGGGCTTGTACTACCAAAGCGGATTTAAAAGGGAAAAGTAGCGATTGCTTTAAGTATTGTATGGCAGTATCAAACCTATCTGCATTGTATGCTGCTAATCCTTCATAAAAGAGTGCTTTTTGGTATAATTTTAAGAGTGGTTCTGTTTTATAGGGCAGTTCGGCCATATAGTATATGGCCCGTTGATAAGCCCTTATTTTGTAGTAACAGGTTACCAGTAAGGCTTGTGCAGCCGAAAGATTTTTACTATCAGGTCGGGCTTGAATAAAAGCGGTCATTGTTTCTATAACCTCTGCAATGGCGCCCTGTTGGTAACGTAAGCCTGCACCTTTAATAGCTGCTAAATCGCTTATATCTGGATCAAATTTTAGCCGTGCAGCTTGGACAAAAGCAGCTACTGCCGCTGGAAGGTTACCTTCTTTTTCATAGATTAGCCCACTATAGTAGGCAGCAATTTGACCGGCATGATCCTCCTTTGCTAACAATTGCTGAAAACAAGTTTCTGCTTGAGGGTATTGTCCTGTTTTATATAACGCATGGCCCAGCTTAGCCGATGTCATACGGGTGGTATCTTTATCTAAGGCTGCCTGATAGTGGACAACGGCTGCTTGATATTGTTTGAGAAAAAAGTAGGCATCCCCAATAAGAAGGTGATCTTGTTTGTTAAAAGATGAAGCCGGACAACCCTGTACATAGGCTAACAATGATGAAAAGTTGCCTGCTTTATGGTATACCTTTAACATCAAACTTTGGGCTTCTTGTCTATATTTTTTGTTGGCTGCTTGTAATGCAACTAGTGCACCATCATAATTTCCTTGCTGAAAAGCTATATAAGCCATCTGTAGTTGTGCAGGGTAATAGTAAGGATGGTTTTTTTTGTTAATAGCTAAAAAGCTTTTTTTTGCATTTTCCCAATCCTTTAATTGCAAATAGGTATCTCCTATCGCATATTGAAATGCTTCGCGTGTTTTAGGTGTTAAGCGATTTGGATTAATATTTTGATATAGGGTGAGGCTTTTATCCCATAAACCTGCTTGCGCAAAACAATGGGCCAAATGATAACGCACAGTTTCTACATGTGGACTGGTAGGATGCTTTACTATAAAATATTGTAACAGCATGACTATATGTGGATCTTTGTTTTCTAAAGCAGATAATACTAAATAATAGGAAGCTTCTTCTTGCTTGTATTTTTTGGATGGCTGGTTTGCATAGGTTTCACAGTACTTTTGAGCCGCTGCATATTGCTGTTCGTTAAAGTGCATCAGCCCTTGATGAAAGATAGCCTTTGGAAATGCGACAGACGAATCATTGGTTAAAGCGCATCCTTTATAAGGGGTAGTCATTAAGAAAATGGCCATTGCGATAACCGCATATATTGATTGTATCATAAGTATATTAGGTTGAAAGTAAACCACTGCTCCGGTAACAGTTTTTGTACTATAGCAAACGGGTCAATGTGCATATACCACTAAATAGCATAGAAAGCGTCTATAATGGGCTGCATGTATAAAAATAGTTTGTACATGCTATAGCTCCAAAATAGGGATTTCTATTTTATCTTACTACGCTAGCATAGCTATTTTACATTTTGTGTGCAAAATAGCACCTACTGAATAAAAC
>ANMQ01000025.1_pt1 | contig 14625 bp, 10 predicted proteins | sample 507748 | NCBI WGS metagenome assembly ANMQ01 (sample SAMN01728977, study PRJNA163505) | wasp metagenome | isolation source: Encarsia pergandiella - a minute parasitoid wasp | collected 2006-10 | reverse complement strand
CCGCATCAGCACCACCTCCGCCGAGCGACCAACCCCCAGCGTGGAAGAGCGCGGGCGCGCGCGCGCGTGGCTGCTGCATTCCTTTGTTTTTCCTTCCCTCGTACGTGGCCCTGCCTGCGGGGGGCTTTTCTTCTGCTTCTTTTTTCAACAAGGTTGAGTAGTTTTGCGGAATAAGTGGGAGGACGCAAGAACAAGAGGAGACACGCCGGAGAAACCAGGTTAATAGTTAACACACGTGCACGCGCGTCGGTGTGTCTGTGTGCGAGTCTGAATATGTATCTGTCTTGAGAGTGCTGGGCTCAGCTGCTGTGTTTTGGTTTTTCGTTTTGTTTATGTTCTTCTCTCCTGATGCTTCCTCACGAATACACTCTTGCCTGCAAACTTTTCGATCTGTTACATACGGAGTTATAATAGTTTAAACCTTTTCTCAAAATTTAAATTGCCAAAGTACTCCTGTAGTTAACGAAAATTTCAATCACAGGATATTTACAGTATTTTTAATTTCATGTAACTTTGGGATTATATGTAGTTTATGTAACAATTTAAAACAACAAAAAACAAAATACGGATTTTCCATTTAGAAAATGCGATTTTGAAAATGCGCACTCTTATCGCGAAAAGAAAGTTGATATTTTCGTGCGAAAAATCCTTGAATATTGATTCGACCGCACTGAAAATTTTCTTATTCTTATTCCTATTCCATTACAAAGAAGGAAGGTGCGCGCAGATTTGAGAAACTATTCTGGTGATGGAATGAGGAGGGGAGTACATAAGAAGAAGAAGCAGAAGGAGAAGAGTGAATGCAGACAACGTGAGCGTAATTTAACATCATGTGAGGTACGAGAGCGTGATGTGAATTGATAAGCTGTTATTCGTACGCACGTTGATTTTTATTTGGCTTTGACGTTATTTCTCCTCAAATATTGTTTTAAATTCCTTGTGGATACTCTCCTAGTAACTTTCTATATGCAAATCTTTGCGTGACCGTAAATTTGAATATTGATCTTTTTTTCTTTCTTTTTTTTCCTTTTTTTTCCTTTTTTTTCTAAATTGATGCAGTTAAAAAAATTCAATTTGCCGTTTGAAAGGCTCTTTTGTTGTGTACGAGTTGAGAAACCAAAAAAAACTATAATATCGAATAATATTTTTGAAAGTGACTATTCAAGTACGAACCAGGTGCATTCGCACACGTAATTAGCAGTTTTAACAAGTGCGCATGAAATTTGAAAATTTTTTTCCATGAAACGTTTACTCGAAAGTAAATAAATCTTGATAAAAAAATATTTCGAAACCACAGAGAGCCATGAAAACGACACCGGCAGGGTTATTTTCGTCGCTCAATTTTTTTTTCCCCTATTCGCGTTGGAAAAAAAGTCGACAAAGCGAAGGCAATATTTACACCGCCGGCACTGACGGCCGTCGCGGCTTCTTTTACCGCAAAGAGTAGAAGAAGAAGAAGAAGAAGAAAAAAAAAGAAAAAAAACGAACCGGCGAATTGATCAGCTGACGAGTCTAAAGACACATTAAAGTTTAACCACTCGGCGGGAAAAAAATAAGGGATAAAAGAAGAGTGATGCCACACGCCTGACCGCAAGCCTGCTGAAGTTTTATCGAGTGTTAAAGTGGATATTTTCACGGCAAAAGAGACGAGCCGGACCGTCGACGAAACGACGACGGTGGCGCGGTAATCGTGTTATGACAACTATTCGTTTGACGCTGAATTAGACGGCAACTCGTGCTTTGAAATAACAGCCGCGAATCCAATTGTATTATTTCAACTATCAAGAAACGCGATTTGAGCCATCCTAATTTTTTTTTTTTTTTTTTTAATAATTTTATACTACTGAAAATTATTCTTTTATTATTATTTTTTTTTTTTCAAATCTACGATACGTCTTTAAACTCGTTTTATCTGCGTCGCGTTCATGTGAGCAAGTACACGCAATATGCAAATAAATGCGCAACGATGTTTTGAATTTTTTTCCTTTTTTTTTTTTGTCTCTACATTATTCACGTAATTATATCACACACGAGTTTCTCTAGAAAAAGCTCCGAATGAACATTTAATATTTTGTCCCAAATGTTTTTTTTCCCCAACTCTTTTAAAATTTAATTTAAAAATACCTATTACTCTTTTCCCCATTTTCGGTCTCGTATGCAACGCTCGCGAGGAAATTTAAAAACGGGGTATTATTTCACTTTCTCGTAAAGTACCGATTTTTATCTACCCGCAGTGATTATATACACTGCTTTTTATACGAAAAAGTTCTTGAAAATAAAACTCGAGAATGCAGCCGGGGCATGATGAATAGTACGAGGGACGTACTCTTTTTTTCAAAAGATTTGACGAGAGAGGGATGAATTTTTCAAAAACAAAGTTTTTCGGAACCTCCCCCCGAAAACTTTTCGAGTACAAAATAATGCTTTTCGTACTTTTTCAAGGTTCAATTGCGCGGTTACGTAAGGAAAACCCTCGTGCGGTCGTAAACCAAGTGTAATTTCGAAAAGACGACAACATAAAAAGTAGAAAATTACACCAAACAATGAGCTATTACGTCAGCAAAGTGTAACTTTTCATAAACACGGCCAACTCCTACGCATTGTGACATTCGCGCTTTCGTTTTGTGCGTAGATGCGCTCGGTATTTGCGGTGAAATTTTGACAAACAATGACAGTAAAAAAGCTGCTACCGCTCCACGGCTCCACTAAGGCGATTGCTTAATTTTTAGCCTCTCGTTCAAACACAACCCTGAAGCCTACTTAATTTTAAAAACCAGACGTTACTTTATGAAATCATCGCTACAAAAGTTATCTGACTAATTTATACTCGAAAACTCTCCTATAAAAGCTTTCTGGAGAGCGAAATGGGAATCCGCAGGCAAGATTGATTAATCACACGCAAAGACTTTGAGATCGCGATCAAAAATCATCCGGGAACTAAAACAATCTCGAAAACTCGTTAGGGTACGAAAAGAAACATCGATCAGGAGCAGTGGCTTTACGCTGAAACCAATCACGGTAAAATCCTTCTCGCTCCGCGGGCGGATCCGAGCCTGTTCGCGTGATCGGGGCCGCAGAAGTTTTCGAGTCACGTGTGCGGAGTCGTGGGCAGCCCGCGACGCGACGCGACTCGACGCGACGGCGGAACAACGCTAGGCCAACAGTAGCACGGAGTGAGGAGTCTCGAAATATAAAGGCCGGGTTGACGTCACCCCTCCACGGACACATCCAGTGCAGGTGCTATCTGACTCGGTGGGCGCAGCTGATAGCAAGACCCGCGTGCAAAGGATCCTAATTGGAGACGGGCTGCGTTGAATCTTGATGCGTGCGCACTCGTCGCGGAACATTCGAGTCTTGTGGTTTTGAATGAAAATCAAGCTTTATCCCGAAAATTTACTCTACGGATTTTCAAGCTGAGCCATTTGGTGAATCTGTTTCTTTTAGTTTAGTTTGAAAGGTTTGTACTAATTTTCTTTTGTCCAAAAGGCTTGTAGACTCCGCTACAGGCTGATCGAAACTTTTGTTCTCAAAGACGTAATTTTTTTTTTGTTTTTAACGATGCAAAGGTGAAATATTTCAAGCAACTTTGATAGTTTAAAGTTTTAAACTATTTTTAAAATTTAATTAGTCTGGCAGGAATGATATATACTTAAATAATTTTTTTCATAGGCCGCTTATTTCGTTTTATAGCTCACAATCAGTTGAAAAATTAAAGATTTAAATCCTTTGGAATTTTAAAATGCAATTACTTGATAAATAAACTGAAAATCAAGCTCGTCACTCAGCGTGTATCGAAGCTTAAAAACTTTAATGAATTTTTATGTATGTGAAAAACTTTTACGAGCCACATAATTTTAATCCTTCTTATAATGAATTTAATGAAACATGTTTACACGAGGTATAAATAAAATTAAACTAAATTGATTTCTTCAAAGTCTTGCTGTCATTTTAGGTATCATGTTTTTTCAAATACTTATTTTCTTTCACTTCTATAATTATGACATTAATTATGACATTAAATCCGGTAAAGTACGGGACGATCAAGGTATAACTTGCAGTATTTTACTGCACGTAAAAGCTTTGAGTTGTAGTAGATTCTCACGAAAGATGCGCCATTAATAAATTTGTCTTTCGTATTCCTTGTTCATGAAGTTAATTTAATTATTATCTTTGTTTCAAAATCGAATATTTTATTTTTAGGATTTGTTAATTAACTTATAATGGTAATATTTTTTTTCTTAATGTCGAAGTATTTTAAAATATCGTTTGGGAGTTTTTTTATCGTACTCGTATCTTAACGTACGCAGTTTTTGTAAAAGTCTTTCAAACAAGAGCCTGTAAATAAATAGTCAAATTTTAAGTTTTTGAAGATTAGTGCTGAACATACTAAAAGAAAAGAAAAACAAACGTAAGCATTGCACTTATATTATCGACGTATTCGATAACCTTTCATAGCGGGCTAAACAGTCTTTATTCAACTTTAGATTAAATTTTTTATTTTGAACAGAGTTTAGTGAGAGTGGCAATAATTCATTATATTAACATTTCATTATAAAATGAAGGTAATCGAATGGAAGGAGCTTTTGTTTTTCATTGATACTGCTTCCAAAAAGAATGGGTATTGAAAAGTCAAAATTAAATTTTCGAAACGTTAAAAGAACGAAATCGAGCGAGATATATAATGGCAACGTCGTAAGCTGAAAAGACCAGACGTTCGCCGATTGCATCCTCGTAATAAAATAAACAAGCGTGCTTCCGAGACCGGGGAAAGGAATCAATGAAGGTATATAAATAAACCGACTGAAAATTGCAGAATCGATTCATTCAAGTTCGAACAAATGAAAAAATCAAGCGAACGTAAAAACAACCCTTTCCCATTAAAATTCATTCTGTGAGATGGGAAGAAAAAAAGAGGAAGGTGGAGGAGGAGGAGGGGAAATAAAGCTCCAAATCTCGAGCTCCAGTGGAGGCGAGTGGAGGAGGAGGAGGAGGCAGAAGAAAAACTAAAGCTTCTTTTTTTCCTGGTGACCACGTTTATGCGCAGCAGTTCACCTACGGCCCCCTGAGAGTGAGAACCATCCCCTGTCCGTGCGTCCATAAACTCGCTCGAAACGTGGGGTTTAAATCGATTTTTGCAAAGTCCAATGTAAGTGTATCGCGTGATACATAAAGGACGTAGCTGCTGCGCGAGCGTTGCAATCATTATTATCGGCGGCGCGTGACGTGTGCAGCCCGCGGCCGGAGGAGGAAGAAGGACGGGGTGACTTTTACGGGAGGAGAAATAGCCGAGGAGCCTCCCTTTTTTTATGCTCCGCAACCGGTCTTTAGATCGAAGATCAGGAGGGAGGGAGGAAAAAAAGTTGGCCCGATTGTTTGTAGCTCTTTAAGTGAATTTTGTTGAAATGGACTTTGGGAGCGAAGTTTATACAGTTCGATCATGGCTTTTATTGAACCAGGATCGATTGCTTATCGAAGTTGGCTCATCGCAAACACTTGCGCTTGATACTTTTTCAATTCCCTTTTTCATTGTTTTTTTAACTGGGAAAATAAATTTTCTCTGATCACTCGGGTATACTTGACTTTTGCTTTTTGAATCTTTCGAAAATTGAAAGATAAGATAATGCTTAAGATCTTTAAAATATTTTCGATGGTGGATCATAACCTTTGGTATTGTAACTTTTCACATTAGCGATCACAGTCCAAATGACATTGTTAAACAGCATGCAACTTTTACTCTCCATAAATTTGTTATAACTATGAGTAGGTATGATTCGTTGGATTTGATGTGCGTCTGTCTCAAATTGATTTCATCTTAGCTGTTTCAAACGATAAAATTAGTTAATGACTTTAATTCCCGAATCTACAGTCTCGATGGAGAGCACTCCGTTCGTGGATCTAATCGTTGTATCGCGGATATTGCCGAAGACACTTGACGAAAAAGCACTAATGCAAGACTGCACCTGCCCATCACCGTGCTTCAAAAGCACTCCAGAAACTTGAAGGAAACTATACTAAAGCACGCGTTCTAATTCATTCTACTCGACGTCGTTTAACCCTTGTAAAGTAAGCACGGCCAAACTTCATGAACAATCAGAATTATGTTTAAAATCTCTTGATTTACGCGCTAAAAGCCGCGGTGACAATGTCGGGTTTTAATTTGGCAGTTGATGAGTGCGCCCAGCTTATGCAGCTTTTCATTTTGTCACGTACTGACGTTTTTTGCGTTACTATATTCAAACACGGCACGTTTACAATTTGTGTTACGCGCCGCGTTAAATATTATTTCTTTCCCAGCATATTTTTAAGTTTGTTTTTGAAGATTTTACTAAATTATCAAAAGGAATACAAAATAAATTAAGACGTTCCATTGTATTTTGGTATAATTTTCAAATTTAAATGCATGAAAAGCAGTCGAAAAGTAAAATAAGATTAAAGAATTCTCTTCATAATGGATAAACAGTCACGGTGCATCCACGGTGTAATCGGATAAAAGAAAGAAAATAGAATTACAGAGCTGGAAGAAAATCACTGCAAACACTTGGGGATCCTTTCATCAGGATTTGTGTAGCCCTCCAAGTAGAATTGAAAAACTTTGGTGCCCCGGTTAAACGCAAGTCCGTTTTAGTACTTCAACCAAACAGTTTTTAATAATCAAACAAGATTGTACGTTTCCGTTTTTTTTTTTAAGTAACGTGAAGCATACACGCAGAAAAAATAAAGAAATCGATCATTCATGTTTATTTCAACGATTTTACGATCGATTCTAGGTATAATTCAAGTCTAGAATGTATTTTCCAGAAAAAAAATAAGAAAAAAAAATTAAACTGCTGAAAATTCTGTTAATTTATCGGGAACTCAATTGAAGACAAGAAAAAAAATTTAAGAAGTAGAGAAACCCTCGCTATAATTTTTCGATAACTCTTTGAAATGCATTAGACAATAATTAATTAAACGATAATTAAATTATGAACCTTATGTTGAAGCTTTGAAGACTTCTACAGGAGAAAATAATTAAGTGGTGGAAAAACGGCTAATTTAATTGTCACTTCCTACATTTAATCATCAAAGCGATCACGCTGTAATTTCCACGATAAAAAACGACTCCCAATCAATCGGCGTGAACTTACGAATCGGCTCGGCGACTTTCCAGTCATTTCATCGTTTCCGCATTCCGCTTTTACTCTTTTTTCGTTATTCAATCACATCCAGACGCGTATCGTCGTTCCAGATCGAGTCTAAAGCTCGGTCTGGTAAAAATCAATTCGCTAGGCCTTGACTTTTCACCCTCATAAAAACGTCTGTCTTAGCGCTCTCAAATAAGTAGCTTTTTGACGCAAGCGAGCGTGATTTTTCGCCCTTTGAGAAAAAATGAAAAAAAGAAGAAGAAGAAGAAAAAGCATTGATCTGTTTTTTTTTTTTCTTAAAGGCGTGTCAGGAAGCTTGGCGTGATTAGCACCGAGGTTTTCGTGACGGCAGGGATTTATTATGGAGGTTGATTGGCGTACCGATAGCGGAAAGTTTAACTCGTTCGAAAGTTTGTTATTCGAACCGACCAGCAGCAGAGGGGTATTTTGGTATCGCGTGGCTTGACTTTTTTTTCTTTCCTTTTTTAATGACTTTTGTTTTAAATTTTCATGTCTGCATACAGGATTTTTTCTTTCTGTTGAAATAACGAGGCTGCTTCTTTTCAGCGAGGCTCTTGAAAAGTTTTCGATTGGGAGTGCGCGAGCTTGGTTAAATCGATTTATGTAGCTGCCGTAAATTATAAATCTCTTCTGTTTCGTTACTTGGAAAATTGAAAAATTAAGTTCTTTAGATTATCCTCGTCTCAAGGATTTTCTTCGTAAACTTGGTTGCATTAAAAATAACTTCATTTCGTTAAGTTTTTAACGACTTTTGCACATCCGACCTAATTATCCGCATAGAAAGGCAGTATTAAGCGCCGTAGCAACGTTTATATTGAAATAAAATTTACAGCTCGCCTCGTCGTGCAGTATATTAATAGAAATTTCAGTAAATTTTACAGCTGCTTAATTAAAGCCAAGCGTAATTTTCAGTGGCCCATCAAGTAACAACACGTAATTTAAATGAATTTCTTTTTTTATTGACGCTCATTAAAAGCTACCCCATTAATATTTTATCAACTAAAAAGCTCTCGCTTATCTAGAGTAATTTCGGTAAATAACCAAAATAAAGCATCAAAGTCAAGCTTGGGGTAGTAAAAAAAGGCCGTAAAGTGTGCGCACTTGTCGCGAAAAATAAAACCACAAAAAAATACTTCTACTATCAGGTCGTTAAAATCAATTTAAGTTTGAAAAAGCTTATTTGAAAAAAGAGTTTAAAAAACTCGTTTTTTATCGTTTTCGCACTTTGCAGAAGTAACAACAACAAAAACGTGTGGTGAGTCTATTTCTACGACGCGCCTAATTTTAACTACACGACAAGCGCCGCGTTAAATTTTGATGGACGATCGGGCAGAGGAGCTTAGTGCTCCCAGCTGGGGTTGGCGGTAATCGGTTTAATTATTAAGTAATACTCTCGACCGAGCTCGTACCAATCTCGAATTCCCAGTGCATAATGAAAGCGTTCAGACCGCAGCGTTTTTGCGGATCACCGGCGAAAATCTTACTTAGCTGCGTTCAGCGCCGGGTGACACGGCTGGGGTCAAGAGGCCACGATGCTTTCTTGGCTGTAGCGAGCTGGAGTGGTTTTCAAAAAAATTTTCTTTTTCTTTTTGTTCCACACGCTTTGACCTCGTTAATTTTTTTTTTTTTTTTTTTCAAAGACGCAGGTATACTTTCCAAGCTTTTCCGTGTAAGACAGATTTTTGAAAAACGCGTTGAGTAACGTGATAGTATGGTTTTTGATGAATTTTAATTCCACTGCACCGAAAGAATCAATCGCAAGTAGTTAATTAAATTTTTAAGTAACATTACTCGTCGGGCAAAGGTTTACCGGTGACACGCGTGGAAAACGCAGTGACAAAATAAATGAGCCAAGACGGCGACACTGTCGCTATCATGAATTCCGATGATGAATCTGAAGACACACAGTTTTCTTTGGGTGATTACTTTCGGTAGGAGTAGTAGCAGCAGCACAAGGCCTTGACGCGAAACCTCTGGTGTCGTGCAAGATGGATGATCAAAGTTTTTAATTTCGCATCGTCCTACCTACTGCTAAAATGATGAAGTGTCGACTTATGCATTTTTCAAAATTCAATCTATCATATTGTTCAATTAAAAAAAAAATTCATCCATTACATGAAACAACGAAGTTTTTTTCTACTAGTTAACTGCTTAATTTTACAATGCATTTGATTAGTGGCTTTTAAAAAATTAATTTCAAAAAAATATGCCGTTTAAAGATTTGAAAAAACGAAAACACAAACTAAAGTATTGAATGAAAATTTTTATTCAACAATTTCATCGTGCCGCGATCGACGCGAGAGCAAACATTTGCTGTACAAAGTTTTCCAGTGCTGAAATGTTTGCCCGTGTAGCTTTGAGCTTTAAAAAAAAAGAAAAAAAGGAAAAAAGAAGATTACTTGGCACAAGTCTTGGTTTCAAACAACGAAAAAAAAGAGTAGAAAATATATGTGAAATGAATATCGAGAATCTGATTTCACTGTGTGACCTGTTCGTGGACTCTTGACCTACAATTATAAAAAATTAACGACGCACGAGGCTAAAAATCGATTTTGCAAAAGCCATTTTACCATATTTTAATAAAAATAAATCGATCCGGGACTATCGAACGTGCCCCAGGAGATTATTTCAACTCCGTTTCCGTTTAAATTTACGATACAGTTCGAAAGCGCACTCGTACTCAAGTGATAAAATGCTTTATATCAAATTTATAACAAATGATAATCAACTGCAGTATATGAAAAGTGCATAAATGTCGCACTGTTTGAAATTTTTGGAACGGTTTGAAAATTATGCACTTTTTTCTTACTGGTTTGTGCAACAATAGAGGGTCAGTTTGATTTGTCTGCCAAAAGGGCTGATTTTTATCATAAAGCGATTAAACCCTCATGTATTATGCATTTAATAATTAATTCTTTAACTGAAAGAGATATCGGGCTTTTGAATGTGGAACAATGAAGTCTTCAAAAATTAAAATTAAGAGTAATTAATTTTTACGATTTGCCACGACAAACAGAAAAATTTTATTCGATATTTCCAACCATCCACAAGGAATTTTTTAAAAAGCGTGATTGGTTTATTTAGTGTGCGAATGAGTTTTGTGTAAAAATGCGTTTTTATTTAAACTATGAGAAAAGTAAAAAATTTACGAAAGATAAAAAAATACGATCTGCTTGGTTGGAAGGAAGATTGTTGTTTGAAAGTACGTGACAGAATGAACGAGACGATGCGTGCTTTGAGTTTTTACTCATGCAGTTATTATTTGAACAGGATTTTCTTTTTTTTTTTCACAACGAAAACAGTCACGAAGTGACTCACCTCGGGAGTATGACAACGTAGTGTAAACCAAAGTGCAAACGTAAAACTTTGAAAAATTATGCCGGACAAAGCTTCGGGTAACCGATATGGATCAAGGGATAGCGATTTCTGTAGCGAAGAAATTTCATCTATCGGCATGTCCATACGGCCCAGTGGTAGCGCCTCGTCTGGTGAGTTCATCCATAATAGTTATTGGAGTCAAAAATTTACTTACCTTTGCATTTTTCAAATATATTTACTTATACTCAAAACACTGCCAATTTTATTTTATTTCATTTTTTCTTTCAAACATATTAGTTTACTGATTTTCAAATACATTTTCTGTCCCTATAGGCCGGGTGCAAACAGAGGGAGGGGATGAAAAAGAGTAGCGCCAACGGGAGAATTTAGCACTTCGGGGCCCCCGCTTTCCATGGGCAAGAATTTTCACGGGGGCTACAGAGTGTCATTTTTCGCCGCAAAACGAGTGGCGCTTCATGACTTGCACCTGGCCTATAATCGAAAATTTATTTTTGACTTTTAGCAAACTACAAGTTTGTACTATTATTATATTATACCTGGATACTCTAAAAAACATTATACACTAGTGTTTCTATGTTTTTATTTTATTTTAATAATTTAAGAGCAGGTACATTTTAAAAAGAAATAGATCAAATCATATTCGTATATTCGCGTGATTTAGACAGTCTTCAGAACCATTCTTCAAATTCCTTTTTTCACGCGAGCTTTCGATTATTACATTTTATGAAAAGAAAAAAAAACTAACGCGTGACTTCATGAATTAAAATCAAAATGGATGTTCGATCACGTTTTGATCACTCCTGTAAGATCTTTATGACGTTTTCAGCGTATGAATTTTAATCATAAAATTAGTCGCTGCAGTATAGTACCGCATTCATCTTTACGGCTCATTTTATTCGACCAGATACCTCACAACCAAAGAGTAAAATAATGAGGGAGGAAAACTGAAAATGTTCATCACCAACTCTGTCTGACCGTGTATAATGCGATAAACACAAAAATTAGTAAAAAATCAGTTTGATGTTTTTAAACAAGTGAAATTTAATTTATTTGTTTTTGTTTTTTTCCAAAAATTTACAATTAGAACCTGAATTATTTTGAATGAACCCAAATTTGTCTAACAGAATTGACATGAGTTTAAGAATTTCGTCGAATGTCGTGCTGCAGTTTAATATGCGTAAGCCAAAATTTCACGGTTTTGAGGTTGTCAAGAAATTTTTAACTAGTAAATATGATGTGGGAACAGTTTTTCTTAAGTAAAAATATTACACCGATTTTCATCTTGAATTTTTCATTTCCACTGCCTGTTACTATTGAATTCAGAGCGCAGGCCCTTTTTAGTTTCTTTTCCCTTTATTTTCTATGAAGTTTTGAAAGAAGACAATGGTAGAGCTGCAAGAGCTGCTTTAGAAGTTGGATTAATCTTACTTCTTGTTTCTTGGAGTAAAGCAGCTTTAAAATTAATATGTGTCACTTTCAAACTAATGATTACAACATTACAGAATCATAAAGTTTCAACTTTTAATATCTTACTTTCACTCTGTGAGCAAGTTGAATTCTTTCCTTGAATAAAATCTTTCGAGGACTCAGTGACATTTAAAATTATCGCAAAAAATAATAGGTGGTATCGTTCATTCATATTTCACACTTCCAGTCAACATTCAAATCTTGTAAATGAAAATTCGAACATCAAACTTAAAATGTCAAAGTATTTTTCTAGTTACTCAATTGATGGGCTAACCTACTAGTCAAACAGAAATTTTCAATAACTGTAATTAACTCAACTTTTTATTAAACTCTTATCCTCTTGAATCAATGTTTGCCAAACATGAACCTCTGTCCTCTTCCTCAGCGTCTTCATCATCATGATCCAGGTATCCTCAAATATACTCCTCCCGTCCCCTAGCATCAACATCACCCCGAGTAATCAGTCTAATTAAGGCATGAGAGAATCAGCTGGGATCCTAACGAGCGGCTCGCGCGCGTGTGTGTGTGTGTGTTTCAGGCATATCGAGTCTTGCGAGCTGTGGCGAGGTCGAGGCTTTACCGGAGCTCCCGGCCCAGGACGAGGAACGCCTGCAACGAGCCGCCCGACTCCTCCAGCAGCGACTGGTGCTGCGACAATGGCTCCTCGACCACGGGCTGCACAATCACTACCAGAGGTTATTTTCCGGCTTACAGTTTTCAATTTGTATACCTTTTTTCGCCCTTTTTTGGAAAGCCCTTTTGTAAAATCGTTTTTGAATTCTTTGGGTGTAACTTTCTGGGTGCGGTTCGGAGAGCAAGAGGGTGATAATTGAGATAATTATTGTCGCTTGCGTCGCTGTTCCACAAAACAACTGGAATGGAATAAATGTTTTGCTCGACCTCAGTCTCTATTGAAACAAAGTAGCGATAAAGCATTTAAAAAAAAACACCCTTTTTTCAACTTACGTTTTAAAATTAAAATTCGTTGAAGTGAAATTCCGTTGCACGCTAAAGTACTCCAGAAGTTTTGTATAATCATTTCAAACAAGCAATTTTTAATATAAAAAATCAAGAAACTTTTGCTCTCCGAATATTGAAACTTGCATAACGAGATCAACGTGGAAAAAATTTGAAAAGTTTTTATAAAATTATCCTCGCTCGGATTTAGATTGTTTCAGATTAGTCGTTGAAGTTTATTAATTTTCGTTTGAAATTACCACCAGGTTGATGCAGATGGAAGTAGTCTCGTTGGAGGACGTGTACTGGGTTGAAGATAACGCAGCCCGAACGGCTCTCGGTAAAGATCTTCCGAGATGGATACAGGCGCGTCAGACTTTGCCCACTTCCAAAGAAGACCTGGACGTGCTCAAGGCAGACTTGTGGAGTTCGGTCGTCAAAAACAGCCAACATCAGGATGCCTGGACGTGGGGTAAGCACAACTTTTTGCTTGTTTAAACGTAAGCACAACTTTTGCTTGTTTTTCTTTTTTATTTTAAAAGAAATCAGCGCATAAAGACGACTCTCGTTAAAATCAAACTTGAGAAAAATAATTAAAGTGTTAATTTAGAAACTTTTCCTGATGCGCTTTATTTTTTAATGTTTTTTTCCTTTTAAAGAAGGAAAATGAGAATTTATAGTGCGCGGTATTGGGTGGTTTTGGATGGGTCGTTAAGCCGAGCTCCACTAATGTTTACATCGTAAAAGCAACTTTTATTGGCTTGGTGAGATTAAACTTGTCCCGTTATTATCAACTAAATGAAAAATAAACTTTTTTAATCGACAAATTCTATGATGAGATATTTAAACTGCCAACACGTGAGAATTGCTAAATGATTCAATAATAAACGGCCACTTTGTTCAACCATACTTCACTGCCACTACTAAAACAGATTTTATTTTACAACAATTGTACTCGCAAACTTTGAAAATTTTCACAAAAATGCTTAGTTTTCTGCGAAAAATTAAACTTTAAATTATTCAAAATTTATCGTCGCACTCGAGAAATTTTCGTGCGCAAACGTTACCTTAATAAAGTTTTTCCATTCTGAACTTTTAGTGCTAATAAAAGTGCATACAGTAAAACGAAAGCAAAAAATTCGTATCCTCTTTCACTTGACCCAATTATTCCAAACAAAATTTAAATGTCGATTGCATTACAGCCATTGAGTGAAAATTAACTTTTTCCAATTTAACTTTGTTAAGAAAACTTTTTACTGTTTTACTTATTATGATGAAAGTGACAAGAAAAATGCTCGCAAAGGTCGCTTTTTTCATGATTAATTTTTTTTTTGGATGGATTAATTTATATTTATTTTTGAAAATTATATTTTCCCACGTAATTAAGTTTCAAGAATAATATTCCTTTAAACTATTTAGCATTTATTCTGTATATTAAACAAAAACCAAAAAATGAAACGAATAATTTTTATTACTTTTTTTTTTAATGTTGTTAAATATATTTGTTGTATTTTATTGTATATTTTTTATGCAACTTGGATTTCATCGGATAAAATAATTGACTGATAGATTAAGAAGCTAATAGGATAAAAATTCTAAGCCTTACACTGATGAAAACATTAAACAATTATGCGTTTGAATTCAGCAAGTACCTAATAGTAAAATCATTAACTATCGCAAATTACTTTTTTAAGAAAAAAAAAAAAAAGAAAAAAAA
>ANMQ01000024.1_pt1 | contig 14769 bp, 13 predicted proteins | sample 507748 | NCBI WGS metagenome assembly ANMQ01 (sample SAMN01728977, study PRJNA163505) | wasp metagenome | isolation source: Encarsia pergandiella - a minute parasitoid wasp | collected 2006-10 | reverse complement strand
AAAAANAAAAACTAAACTTACAATGTACTTAAAAATGATTTGCCTCAATATTTCAAAATGTTGTGCGCGAAGCTACCGCTGACCGGCGCGCCGGCGTATCAAAGCGCCCCGTTACCGGCCGCTTTTATGTAGTTTCGTGCGTGGTGAACACTCATCCGCATTCGCGAAATCGACGCAATCGGACGCAATAAATTTAGTTAAGTGCTTTTTGTAAAGTATCACAAGTGAACTTATTACAGTTTATATTTAAATTATTTGTGACTGTGATCAGTGGTGGAAAATGTCTAGTCTGCATTTGTCGCATGCGCTGCCTTGGGCTCAATTCGCGGAGAAAGATTTTGTCGTTTACAACGATCCAGGCATATCACTCCCTACTGGCCGTTGCAAATTGATCCACTTGTCGAACAAAAAAACGAAATGTCAAGTGGAAAACAGAAAGTATTTACAGGATAAAATATGCCTGAGTAGTAATTGCGAAACAGATGGTGAAAAAGTTTTTTACAAGAGGGATAAAAAGTCTTATACCTTAAGCAGGGGGATCCCCCAGCAGTGCACCTGCACACACTTTGTCGATTGTTTCAAAAAAGCGATTACAGAATTCGCCGATAGTTACAGCAAAAAATATCTTCGCGAGGTCTCAAAACGATCAAGTAAGCAAGGTGTGAGTAAAAATATAAATACGACGAAAGTTGATATCGGCGATCAAGAAGTCGAAAAAAAACTGCGACTAGAAGCTGAAGAAGTACTGGACCGAGATAAAGGCTGGAAAGCACCAGCTGATTATGGATTATGGTGGCATTTCGGTGGTGGGTGTCCTTGCCAATTAATTACTATTTTGATGGAGGCCAAACAGTTATCAACAATTTTGTCGTTGGATGCCCAAGTATTGACAAGCTTTTTTTCTTGTCAACACGGTGGTCAAGCAGTTGGAAATAATTTTGGTTTTCTGCTGTATCACGTGCTGCACGTCTATATTTACACAAACTTGATAATTTGTTGTAACTTGGAAAATGAGCCCGAGAAGTGGGGTCGCATGGAGCCGAGTTCCTTTTTCCGGAGTCTTCTGATGTACGACTGCGATGGTCAAACTTTTTTGCAAGCAAGCAGAAAATATTTAAGCAATGAGATTTACATGAAAGATTTTAATGCGATGAAGCAATTGTTGAAGGATTGTTTCGAGTTTATTTATTTTTCAAAGATACTTTGGGATAAAGTTAATCCAGACGGGGATTTTTTTAAAAGACATCTTTATTTTTGGTTTGATTGTTTTACAGACGTGTATTAATTAGATTCGGATTAATAAAATAAAATTGCACGAAACAATTTTGTAAAATTTAGCTCACTGCGTGCGAGAAGTTAACAGCGGCTGATAAAACAAGTGTTTCACTATCCGACGAAAGTGAGAGAGACAAGAAAATAGAACCTATGGTTGAGACACTTGGCGCAATGACAGTACACCGGATGAATTTGGGTTGTTGTACGTTGCTATTTTTGTTCAACTCCGTGAGACATCATTAAATCATTTTTATTTCGAAAGAGTTGTAGTTGTCCCCAGTTTGAGCATTAAGCATCCATCTATTAACTTTAAAAAACCGATAATCAATGACTGTGTAATCGACTTATATTTATTCTTCGACAACTAAAAAAATGTCTAGTTTGCATTTGTCGCACGTTATTCCTTGCACTCAATTAGAAGAAAGTGATTTTCTATCGTTCAAGTTTTCAGGTATCAGGTATAAAGTTGCCAGTCAGCGCTTGCAACAAAATTTATTATGAGAGAAAAAAGGACTACTTAAACTTTGAATGGAGCGCAAAAAAAATACGATACGCACCCGAAGTTAGAAATGACATCACATACCTCTTGAATAACGTTTTTCTAGTTTATACATATCTATTTACAATCTGATATTGTGTTGTAATTTAAGAAAAAAAAAATCGAAAAAGTGGGGTTGCGTGTTACCAAAAAGTTTTTTCAGAAATTTTTTTTCGTATAGTAGGTCAAGCTCAAACATTTTTAGTGTTTAGCAAAATGATTGATTTTGTTCAATCAAAATACTGCTTTCAGTTCATTTATTTTTCAAAAATAATTTTGATAAAATTCCACCGGACTTTTTCAATGATTTGTTCTTTCAAATTTTTTTCAGCAGTTCTCAAAGTTAATTTTAGTGGTATTACTGCGCATTAGCTTTAAATTTTTTTAAGTAATTAGTTTTTTTACCATACAAAAAATTTTAAGATGTATTCGAAAGTACTGCAAAACTATTTATGTATAATTTTAAAGCAAAGGTGCGCATTTTTTATGATTAACTATAATAATTGTATAATGTTGTACAAATGTAATTTATTATTGTAAAAATGTAAAAATTTCTGATTTTTCATGAATATATTTTTTAATTACTTTTTATTTTTTTATGTCAAATAAAGCAGATATAGGTAAACAAATTTTTTCCCCTATGTTTGTTTATTTATTTTTCTACTGCCTTGGCCTGTTTAATTAGTGTGATCGAAAAATTTTCATCATTCCAAATCAAAATATAGGAATGCTGTCTTTAAAAAGTCAAAAGTATTAAATTTATTTCGAAAAATATTCACCGCGCGTTGAAAATTAGATTCGTTTTGAAAGCATTTTTTAAATGGAACCTACTCAAGGTAGTAGTTAAGGAGCTACAACCAATATAAAGAAATCTGTGCATAAAGTCGAAAAAAAATTATTATATTTACAAAAATATACACTTTACAAGCTAAGTAAAATAAAATAAAATATTCACAATCACCTAATCGTAATCGATTTCACTTAAATTTTTCAAGTCCTTCTTATCCAAAAAGAAAAGAATGCCCTGGATCACCAGGTGGTCTGGACCGACGACGATGGGCAGACATTGCGTCAGGGCGACAGCTGCATCGTCGTAGAGTCGTCGTCTCTTAAGAGCTTTGGTCATGTTTTTCTTGATAGTTGGCCCGTAGATCGGAAAAATCTCTTCGTAATCACTGTTCTCGAAGCACTCGACTAGTCCCCCGTTTCTGGCGTAGTTGACGAGCTTTGACTCGTCGTCGACCAGCAAGTCGAAAAAGTTTACATCAGAGTCGTCGAGTTGGATCATCCTGGCCAGGAGTAGCTCGTCCTTGCATTCTGTGAAGTAGCTAATGTCGTACATGCCTGAGTCGGTGAAGTAGTAGTAGTACAGCTGCGAGATCGTCAATAGAAGGCTTGGGTTGATGGGGAGGTTCCGCATCTCCATCTTGGCGAGGTGCTCGATGATGATCCTGCGGCAGTTTCGATCGGAGTCAATCTTCAGGATGTTGTTGCCGGTAAAGTCGATCGTGTTGACATCGGGCCAATTTTTTAGCAGGAGCACCAGGGTCTTCTCCCTTTTCTCCTTAAGGTCGTGGACGCTGGTCTGGGAGGCTTTTAGTGATCGGTTGAGCGGAGTGCAGCCAGCCGAATCGACTGCATCGATGTTGGCACCGTTTTTCAGCAGGAACTTGACGATCTTGATCTCGTTCCGAGAACAGGCCCAGTGCAGCGGGGAGCCGTTCATAGGGTTTGTGGAATTGAGCTCGGCGCCGTTGCGCACGAGGAGCCGCAAAACCTCGAAATTTCCGCACCGCGATGCGATGTTGACGGCGGTGTCACCGCTATTATCCCGGATGTTGACGTCGGCCTCGTGCTCCAGGAATAGCTCGACAGCGTCGACACTGTTGCTCTGGGCCAGGAGGTGTAGTGGAGTGAATCCCCTACGACTCTGCGCGTTTACGTTAGCTTTGTGCTCCAGCAACAGTCTGGCCACGTTGAGGAGCTCCGCCTCGTCCTCGTCGGTCGACCGCATCTGGCGAGCGACCTCGTGCAGGGGCGAGTTGTGGCTGGCATCACTCTGATTCACGTCGGCGCCACAGGCAAGGAGATGCTGGATCAGCCTGATGGTGTGCGAGCTGATGGCGTCGTGCAATGGAGTTCGGCCCACGAAGTTAACGCTGTTGACGTTGGCCCCAGCGTCCGTCAGGATTTTCACCAGAAAGAGGTTGTCGTCGTAACCCTGGGGCTTGGTCTCGCACGCGTTCTGTACGATCAGATGCAGCGGCGTGTTGCCCCGGAATGCTTCTTTGGCGTTGACGTCTACCTCGTCGGTTATTAGGTCAAGCGCCAGGTCGACGTTTTTGTCCAGGATCGCGTCGTGTAGGGGTGTCAGTATTATTCCGTCCATTTCTCTTCTTTTACTGCTAACGAAACATTTTCTAGAAACCTTGATACTTACTCGAAGGTCGGCGCGGTGAAAACTAAACTAGAGGGAGTGAGGCGCGCCGCGAGCGCACCAAAAATAGCATCACCGACACCGAACGTTGCGTTCCAATGGTCAAATTTGAATGAGTGATTATAATCAATCGCAGCTTTTACTGTTTTTAAACAATCAACATCCCGCTAAACAATAAAAATTGTGCATTGTCTTCAAAAACAAGTCTATCTACCAAATTAAATTAAAAAACTTTGCACGCAGTAGCACTGAAAGTACTTTCGGACTACTATGACTTTCGTATTTTCACTCTAATATAGCATGAAAAATAGCATACACACCTGAGAGAGAAATGAATGAGCTAACCCTTAGCAAACCTAAATTGATGACCTCGCCTTCGGCTCGGCCATCAATTTAGATTTGTTAAGAGCTACCCAACTTCCTTCTCCCTCAGGTATGTGATGTACTCTTTTTGACTTCTTTCATTTTGTACAATTTCCCTTAGTATAAAACAAACAGTTTTTTGGCGTAGAATAAACAATTTCATAATTTTTTAAACAAAAAAGTGGAAAAAATAAGTCTTAGCACTTGTTCTCGTTGGCCTTGTTGGAGATCTTCAGGATGAGGTACTCCACGTCTTCTTAGCCCAGTCCTTGAACTTGGTGTACTTATTCCTCGTTGTCGTGACTTCGAATCTTCTTGGCGGTGGTTACGATTACGGGGTCAGTGGCTCAGTGGAATTCCCAGGGCTTTGGAGGGCTTTTCGTAGTTGGAGGTAACTACGGTAATAGTATCATAAAGTTAAATAAAATTTAACTTTTTATCATTGTATGCGTAAAGTTCATTTTTACGCGTCGATTGCGTATGAACTTTACGCATACTATGATAAAAAATACTATTATAATAGTATTCCTATCTATGTTTAGCATGTTTTCTATTACTCAGCAAACATTTTTCTCATAAACTTTGAAAATCATTACCATTATTGTATGCACATTATTTTGTACAATAATTTCAGATATGTATAAAAAAATAAAATATAAATAATACCAATAAAAATCAAGATTAAAAGAAACGTCTTCCTTTCTTTTTAAATAACTTGCTAACAATTTTTTAGTCAATAGAGCTATACAATTTTTAAAAACTATTGAGTATGTTTGTATGTCCACATAAAGAATTTTATTATAGGATTAATTTCTATAAATACAATTTTTGATTTAAAGAAATAGCTTTTCAAATTTGTAAATAATACATATTTTTTTGAAGAGCCAAAGTAATTTTTTAAATTACTCTTGTATATATACTTGTATGTAATGTCACAGTCAAGGTATAACTGCATGAAAAAAAAAAAGAAAAAAAAAAAATGAACTAAAAATTTCACGCATATAAAAATTAGTTTACAAAAAAATTTTAATAATTGCACTTCATTTGATTCAAATAGCTAATCCAAACACAGACACTATGCAGAACATTGTTTTATTTTCCCAACGAACCGTACAGCTTCCATCTGTAGAATTATCCCAGTAGCAAGAACTTGCAGTGTGTAACCCAGCTCCATTCTTTTGCATTATTGTACAAGTAACTATGTATTTATATGGCTTTGCAAGCTTACACAAGGATCCTAAGACATTTTCAACTACACTTGAAGTCCAGTTATTCACTTTTTGATGAGAGTATGTATTTCCTCCAATTGAAACTTCAATAGCTTCTTTGATGATCTTACTTACATCATCCACAACAAATTGAGTTTCTTCTTGCATATCCTCCATGATAAAATATTAAAAAACTGATTTACAGTGAATTATTTGATTTTGAACCAATTATCTCACTAATAAAATCTGCTTTTGTATTAAACATAAAACACCTAACCTGCAAAATACAAAGATTTTTATAACATTAGTTTTACAAACAATTTTACCTTCTTGAAGATTTCAATTGAAAAAGTTGAGTTAAAATAAAACATAAGTGCTATTTTTTAGATTTTATAATTAAGTATAAGGTTATAAAATTTAATAAGCACCATTGCCGAAAATACAAGTAGTAGACCCAAAAAAAACACTTACAGCATTTTAAAAAGCCTTCATGAATGTTTATTACGATTCTACCGACAAAAATTAGGAATAATTTTGATTAAAACAGTTTATTAGACAGATTGAATCTAAAGTGATGACTGACGACACTTCTTTTTTTTTAGTAGTATGTGTACTGTGTGTTGTTATGGCTAAAGTAAAGGCTGATTCCAGACATTCGATTTCATATCCGCGAAGTAGGTACTAATAGGAGTCCTAGGACTCCTAGGACTTAGCTAGGAGTTAGGACTACTAGGTAGCAATTTGATTAATTACTTTTTATGTATTCAATCATTAATTGCACTCAGAGTTATTATGAGTTGGGTTTTTAATCCATGAAAACTTAAACAATTAGTTATTTGATAATTGTTAAAAATATTTGTTTTTATATAAAAATTAAAGATTTTGTTTCGCATTTCAATATAATCAATTTTGGAAAACTCAATGACAAAAAACAAAGTTTACTGCAAAAGTACTTTTACAAATAACTTTTTACCAAAACATAAACATTGTTTCAAATTTTTAAAACTTGACCAATCAGCTGATAACTTCGGAACTTCGAAGTCGGCCTTTTCCTAACCAAAACAGTTTAAGCTAAATATATATGAATCGACAATTTTGAGTTTTCTTGTAATTTATGTATTTTCATTTTAGTTTTTTATTACGTTCTTGTAAGTAATCAAAAGTTATGTATATTAATTGAAAATTTTCTAAGAATTCGTTTTACGAGTGCATTGGATACTACAATACCTTTACCATGTAAGTATGTAAATTAAAAAAGTTTTATTGGATACTTCAAATCCTGTAAATTTTGATAAGCACTGTAAAAAGTACTCTATTTTTTATGATATTTTGGTTACGTTTCAACCGAAACAATGATTTTTTTTACAAACTTTTAATGCTTTTTTAATTAAAATTTGTTTAGATATGATTAAATAAAAAAAAGATGAGTACAAAAAATATTACTATTCTTACTCCTAATGGACATCGTCCAGTAATTAAAGTTACATCACACTCTACAATATTAGAGGTAAAATAAAGATCAGTGGATTATTTTTTATGTTGAACTTGAGTGAAACCAAAATAATATTTTTTTAGGCCTTGGAGGAAGTTTGTCGAAAACAGAATTTTGATCCAGAAAAATATAACTTGAAGTAATATTTTTTTTCATTTGTTTGAAAAATTTTAGTTCTGAATTTAATGCTTAAATAATTTTTTTCATCAATCAGGCAAGGTAATAAAATATTGGATGTTAATTCAACTTTTGGATATGCAAATGTTCCTAACAATGCACGTTTAGAAATGGTAACATGTAAAAACCCAAGAATTGTATCAAATGTTACAATAAATATTCGTTTAGAGAGTGGTGAACAATTTGTTAAAGAATTTCTACCTTCAACTAATTTGGAAACAATTCTCACAGATTTAGGTATTACTTATGAACCAGATAATGCCTTTTTAATTTATTTGCAAAGAAAGGTAGGTGAATAGTTGTTCTCTTGAGTAAGTTCAACTCCTGATCAATATAAACAGTTTACTGTTGTATAATTGATTGCAGATATTTGCTAAAGACTTTCAAACAACAACACTAAGATCATTAGGATTGACGCAAGGTAAACACTTGTTTAGGTTTAAAACAGAAACAACAAATGACCAGGCCCATGTGTATATACCAGCAAAGCCAAAAGTTTCTGATATTGATGAATCCAGGGATAATAATGTTAAATCTAAACCCAGTTGTTCTAAAACTGAACCTACAAATTCCACGTTGGATGTACATTCTAAACCAGAAAATGAAGAAAAATCAGGAATTACAGATGATAGATCTAGTTTTATTAAAAAAAATCTTTGGACCCTATTTCCATATTAAGAGCAGAAAAATCAAATGCCAAAAAAGCAAAAGATATTGATAATGAAGAGAACAGTGTCAAAGAACCTACATCTGAAGCTATGGAAGTATGTGATGCAGAGGTCAAAAAAGAAACAAAGGTAGAGCAAAATGGTGATTTAACTAAAATATCCAAAGATATTAAAATGGAAGAACCCTCTCAAGTTTATATTGTAAGTTGAAATAAAAGTTCAACATTTAATTTGTACCTTCAACTATTTTACCAAATAATCTTTATAACATCTTCACTTATTAACAATTTTTAAAGTTAGGTGAAAGGGATGCATTGGTATTCAACCGTGCTGATGCAAAGCCTGTGATACAATATGAAACGCCTGACAGTTTCTTTGAGCCCACAAAGAACGATGCTATTGCTATATGGGAAGATAGGAAACGAACGTTAGAAAATTTAAGCAACGCTCCTCTATTAACTGCTGCACAAAAAGAAGCTATAAAACAAAAAGAAATGGAGATTAAACTAAAGAAATTGGAAAAAACTGTTATCAGGGTACATTTCCCCAGTCAATTGGTTCTTCAAGGTGTATTTAATCCAGTTGAAACCGTGGAAGTTATTAAAGAGTTTGTTAAAACTTATCTAGAGGATCCCTCAACTGATTTTATTCTTTGTAAGTAACCAAACTCTCATGATTTATGTGTATTATATATTTATTATCTGTACTTAAATGTACTTGAAAAATATTAATTCATGTATTTATTTTACAAGATACAATACCTCCACGAACTGATCTGGACCCAAAAAAAAGACTAATTGATTTAGATCTTGTGCCAAATTCCAATGTTTATTATTCGGGGAGTTCTGAACTCAAAGCAGAAATTAAATCTAAGCTTACGAATCCTGTCTCAGCTGATTCTCAAGCAACTAACATAAGGTAACGGCATAAACTATTTTTTCTTTTTATCAAATTTTTAACTTTTTCAGTGGTAGAGCCTTTTATTTGTATTCATCAATACTTTGAATTCTTATAATTGCAGACTGAAAACGACCCATGCTGTTTCACAAGAAGACAATCTCAATCTTCAAACGGTTCAAACGATCTCAAGTATTGAAAATCCTCAACCAGGCACTAGTAGATCTAATGACGAACCTGTCCAGCAACGATCGCCTCAAAGACCGCCTCAACCATCGAACGCAAAAATACCAAAATGGTTCAAGCCTTTTGGAAAATAGTTTCTCATAATATTACATTATTCAAAGAGCAAATGGTTGCATAAATTTTTCTCAGCAAATTAAGAACTTTTTCACCTATTTTAAAAAAGCATTAAGTATCTGATTCAGTGCAGAATATGAAAAAAATAAATACTGTAAATAAGTAAATTTTATTTTATTTAAAATTACAATGTATTTACAAAAACTTTTAGTTACAAGCAAACTTTTTAAATGCGCAGATTTTTTATCGGAATTGAAATCTCTAACTAACTTAGCTTTATGAGGCAGTCTCGTTAGAAGCGTTTTCAAAAAATCTTCGGTAGACTTTTTAATTAAGTGTTAACATGCGTTTAGATTTTATCAATTAGCGATTTAATGTCAAGTCTATCACAGATTAGCCAAGAGAAAAATGCAATTCAATGTCCAAAGCTTACTTATGAAAAAGCTTCATTTTTTGCAATCTAATTTATACAGTAATAATATCAAATTTTATAGTAAAAAGTTCATTTATTTTTTTTAAATATGTTAAAGTTTTTTGTTCGTTTGAAAGTTTGTATAAGATTGATAAAAATTTTTTTATATTTACATAAGTTTTGTTTTTTCAATATTCTTATTTTTCTAAAGTAAAGCACTCATTCGCGCCTTTATGCGCCTATGACCAAAACTACGAAATTTTATAATTAGGCAACGATAGTTTTATAAAAAATTCCTCTGGTGCTTAAACCTACTATGGCAACTACAGCAACAAAGTGGCAAACGTTATAGATATTTTTCGTAAAGACTGATATGTTTATAATTAGAAAAGCGAAAGATATATTTCAACTGTAAATTTTTAAAAAATTAAATTTTCAAGTATACTTACAATTAAAAATTCAAAATCTTGGGAAATAAAGTGAGTGTTTTCAACTAAATCAGTTAATAAGGCCACATTTAAAAATAAATGCATTATACTCAAAAGTATAAAAAAAGGTTTCCCATTTAAAAATAACGGAAATTTGTGTCCGAATGTGAATGAATTTAATGCTAGGCAACTTTGTTTATTTTTATATTTTTTACTCATCAATATTTATTTTCAGAAATAAATATATTAAGATTTTCAACTACTTAGGGACTCATTTAGCAAAAGTTTCTTTGAAAATTACTAGATTTTAGGAAGCATTCTTTTTAAAATTCATAATGGTTGAATGAAAAATTTATTAGGACTTGATATGTCTTTTACATACTTAGTTAATGATAAATTGACTGTTCCACTATGGAAATTCTAGAGGTAACCAAACAAATAAAGTTGTCATAAATAAAATTAATTGGTCATGAGCTATAGAGAAAATTAATACGATATTACTAGTTGAAATTGTTTAAAATAGTTAAGAAACGGTAAAAAATAAAATTCATGTACATTGAACTATCTCTTAGAACCAGTTACAGTTACGAATTGATAGTCATACTGCAATCGGGATATTTACATACTTTCTCGTAGATTTTTAAATATTTCAATGTACAAGAACTAATTCTGGGTAGATGATGGTCCCGTGTCTAAATTGCTTAAATTTGTCATTTCGCTAGTGTCTATGATTCTTGTTGATATAAGTAAAAAAAGCTAATAATAATTCTTTAGATTATTAATTCATTCACAGCATAAAAAAATGAGTCGTACATTAAGATTCTCTCGTACAAAACAATAAATTGTTTATCACATTTGAAAAGTTTTTCCAGCTATCTAAACTTTCGTCATTAACAGGATTCGTAATTAACCGCCTTTTTTAGTATCTTTCGATATATTTAAATGTTTCAACTTCTTAATCGGCCCCCCAAGAATATTTCCTAAGGGTCCCGATCCACCAGCTTCTTCTTGTATACTGCCTAATAAATTTGCTTCGACTGTTTCACTGTTGGCTGCGCCAACAATATGTTGCTGAAACTGTGAATCAAGAAGCCGCCTGTACTTATCGAAATCACCATTTTCGTCTTCGTCATCTCCGCCTAGTGAGCCTTCGGAGCTACTGTCAAATTCTTCATCTCCACCGGGCACAACTAAATCAAGAATGCCCTTTAGCGCTGTGTCAAAGACATCTGGATCAAAATCGATTCGGCCATTATCTTCGAATTCAGGTTTGAAATCTGTATCGTTTTCACTACAACGAAAAATTGATTTGTAATTCGAAATCAGCATTATTCAAATAAATTTTATACTTATAGGACTAATACAAACCTATAAAACTGAACACCTTCGATATCACTTTTTTTATTGATAAAAGCCTGCACTTTATCACCTAGGGCTAGTGGTTGCTCCGACGGTTTTTCACCCATTCCAAATTTTTGGTTTAGCATCAGTTCCAACTGATCGGGATCAATGTTGAGCCAACTGTCGCTATCATCAGGACTTAATTTACTAATTTCTTGATCTAAAAAAATAATTTAATTTTTTTAATGAATATATCATCATAAAAATTTATTAAGAAATTAAACTTACTTTCACTATTTTCTACGTCATGGCTTTGAATATCTTCGTAAACTTTCAACAGTTCTTCAGATTCTGTGCTTTCCTCGTCACTTCTTTTAGCTCTTCGACCAACTTTTTCTCTGTAAAAGACTTTTGCACTGTTCATCAAGCTCTCCCATTCTTGACTGCCTTTCAGCAAATCTTTGAAATATCCACTAACTTCGAGTCGCTGAAAGAAAACTGGCCAACCTGGATCTGTTTCTACTGGAAAGTCGATTTCGTTTGCCGCTTCGTCATTGGCGTATTTTCTCCGCTTTTCTTGAGCCTGAGAAATGAGCATCTCTAGTCCACAGGCGATCTTTATACCCAGTAAATAGGCGTTATACTTTGAATCGTTGGCGGGTGGAAGATTCCAGCCGGTGCGAGGGTCGCCTGTGTACCTGGAACAGTATCATGAATGTCAAAATTTCAATTCAAAATACTAATTACATTCTCAGACCTAGAAAATAAGTTGTATTCAAGTCATATTTTTGGATCAAGATAGGATCTAAAAAAAAAAAAAAGAAAAAAGAAAAGGTATAAAAATGAATGAATAATGATAGTAAAGAAAAATTTACGCTTGTTTTTAGAGTATAAACTTTGTTTCTAAATTAATCAAAAACTACCATGATTACTCTATAGATAACATTTTTTTAAAAGTCTACCATGTTTCTTAAAAATCTATAAGCAAAAATTTTAAAGGATTTTCTAAATTTGGTTGGGAACAAATTCTGTAAATTATACTTCAAATATAAATGCACAAAAGTCACTCAATAACTTTGTTTATATATATATATTTTTTTTTCTAAGAACTCACCAAAAAATTAATAACTGAAGAGCAGCATTATTCTTCCCGGTACCATGATAAATTTTCTTTTGATTGTTAAGTAATAAAAGTGAAGATTCAATAATAATAATAAATTTATTATTGATCCAAAAATTTAGCTTTTAATCAAAAACTGTGAAATAACTTGTAAAGGCTGAAAGCTTACCTGCAATGTATGGCCATTGCATACAAACATTTTGTCATTTTGACATTTGCCATAACTCTTTGCTCAGGAGGAAAATAACGCATAGCACGGCAAACTTTTCTTTCTATTGGGTCTGAATGGCAAACTGTTCTAATTGCAGCAGAAATTAGCTTGGGTTTTGTGCGTAAAATGTAGGCAGCTTTCTCTGGTAAATATGCTCTTGCCTTGTGTTTTCTCTTAGCTATTTCCTCAGGATAAATACTAATTTTTTTATCAATAACTGCTTGAACCTAAAAATATTCAAAGTTAACTTAAGCAGTAAAAAAAAGATCTAAAAAGAAATTTAATACAAACCTTATCTGATAATTTGAATATATGTGACCGTTGATAAATACTGTTCAATATGTTTATATTTTTTGAATGATGCTTATCTTGAAACACATGAACAGACCCATTCATTAAAAAAACTCGTTTTTCACAAGTTTCAGGACTAGCCCAGTGGGGAATTTCTTCTGCAGCTTCAATGAGAAGAAATTCTCCATCAGAATCTTCCATTCTAGCAATCAGCCCTTCATATTTTTTAGTTAAATTGACGATAAGAAAGACAACAAACCATTCATCTCCAACATCTTCATCGAATCTTAGCACCACATGAATGTGAGGAATCAAGTCAAAATCTGGAAGCAAAAAATTCATGATTATCACTTTGATAAAATAATTTTTTAATTTTGTGACATGTAATTTGCTCACATATAACTTGACCCACTTAAATAAAATTAAGTTAATTGAAAACTTTTAAACTTCTAGGCAATGCAATTAAGTAAAGATTAAAAGTACAAACATTATTAAAGCTCTACATAATCATCAAAAGGTAAAAAGGATGAATATTAAATAATTTACAGGAAAAATATTTGAAAAGACATTTAAATAGATGATTAATAAACATAATTATTTTCCTTCTGTGAACCAGGAAATATTCACGGAAAAGATTCATATTTTCCTAGACAGCGTTGAACGTAAATTTTTCAAAAGCTACTCCAAGGCAACTGAGAAAGTTCCATAAATAATTTACCACTCGACTTGCTCTTTCCCTCGACCACACTTTCAAATTGTAGAGCCTGCTTGATTCTCGGCCTGAAGGTTAGGTTATCACGGTGCCAAAGATAACCCTGGACGTAAGTGTCGACTTCCTTTTGATATTTTTCGATCTCCCCGTGGAGCATCGACTCCGTGACCTCGTCCGGATTGAGGGAGTAGCAAAACCTCGGGTACAGGTGACATTCCAGAACGTCATCTTCTCTCGGCCGTTTCGGCTGCATTGTTTACCACCTGCAACCCGCAAAAACTGCAGGAATCGATATACAAACAGCGTAACCACATCGGAGAGTGCGGCGACTGGCGAGCTGCAACCGCAGTGAAAAGAATCTCTTCTTTATCTGCATTTTTTTTATTGAACTTTTATACTTACTTGTTGTTTCTGTTGAGCTTTTAAAAAGCTTTTTAAAATAAATCAATGTAGTTTTGAAGAGCGTGATGCCAGTTTTTTCACTTCCATCGCTTCTCTAGTAAGCTGCGCTGATAACTCCACACAAAAATTATGCTTTTATAATTTTACATATTTTTTAAAAACTTTAGTGAAAATGCGAGACAAATAGTTAAAACTATAAAAAAAATTTTTTCAAACTCGACCACGCGATGACAGAAACTTCAGTTCCACAAAGAGCGCGCTCCGCGATATACTTCTCGGCGTTACGCAACGCGTTCGTTAATATGTATTGTTTCAACAAATTTAAACTAATTACCAGATAATTAGTCTACATATTATCCCGTAAAAGCTAGGGCATTTAATCATCCACGAAAAATTTTTTCAATACTATCTTTTACTTATAAAACTTACCGACGAGCAGCTGACTATATAATACTCTTGAACTTCAAGCTATAGATAATGTATATTTTCAAGAGTCA
>ANMQ01000023.1_pt1 | contig 15324 bp, 11 predicted proteins | sample 507748 | NCBI WGS metagenome assembly ANMQ01 (sample SAMN01728977, study PRJNA163505) | wasp metagenome | isolation source: Encarsia pergandiella - a minute parasitoid wasp | collected 2006-10 | reverse complement strand
ATGGTGTAGGGGTTGATCAAACCATACAGCCCCATCTATTACCAGCCAGCAAGCTTAAAACCACCATTTCACAGGTCAAGTCTATTCAAAAAGGCGATAGCATAGGCTATGATCGCAAAGTCATCGCTACACAAGCGATGACGATTGCCATCATACCTATAGGTTATGCAGATGGTTTAAGCAGATCATTTGGGTGCGGCAAAGCCACTGTGGTTATTCAAGGACATGAATGTCCTATTATAGGTAATGTATGCATGGATATGGCGATGGTAGACGTCACAGGTCTAGCGTTAAAACGTGGTGATGAAGTGATTATTTTTAGTGCGGAACATCCAATAGATAGGCTAGCCGAACGGTTGGGTACTATTTCTTATGAATTACTCACCCAAATAAGCCAAAGGGTAAAACGTGTGTATTATACTTAATATCTATTTTCTAGTCCCTTCCATTTGGAATGGTATTTATTTTTTCTTACCATTATAGTTGCCAGTCAACAAAAAAGGAAGCAGTAATACACAATAATATAGAGTCTGCTAGGGAGTTGATAGCTAAAAAGGCAAAGAAGGAAATAATGGATAGATCCGGAAATTCTGCTTTCTCTTATGCATCTGCTGCCTATAACATTGAGATAATGAAATTATTGAGTAGCAGCTAGCCCTACCTAACCATCTATTTAGGCCACGCCAAGGCGTTAACGATAGGCTTCCTATCTTAAGGAACCCTTTTAAAGGCCTATACAGGAATAGGGAACATAATGTTCCCTATTTTATTATAGTGGTTCTGTTTGTATTGACCTCTTTGGTTTATGCAGTAGTGTAGCTATACTGAGTACAACCCTTTTTAATCAAACAAAATGCATTGGTTCAGTCATTTGTACTATTATATTTCAACCAGCATAAAAGAGGCGCTTGCAAAAGATTGCGGTCAAAAAGCACCGGTTGGAGATAGCGTACCAAACCCTTTAGTGAAGGCTACCACAGGTATACCTTCTATTTTTCCAGCTCTAAAGTTGCTTTTCTTTTAGTAATTTTTTACCTAGCGTATGATTGTGGCCTATTACTTTATCAAACAAAAAAAGCAGTAGCGCATTGCTTATGTTTACCTTTTGCAGTGCAACTTTTATAGCCATCGCATAGTCCATTGTATATTACCAGCTAATAGAATAAAATGATTCATATTTTAATGGATGGTCAAACAAAGTCATTTCCCAAAGGGATTACTGGCTTAGCCATTGCCCAACAATTTGGCGCAACCCTTGATCTCTTAGCGGTTCAGGTAAATGGCCTCGTTTATGACCTTACGCGCCCTATTGAGGTAGATGCTACCCTCCATTTTCTTAGATGGGAAGATGAAGCAGGCAAGCAGCTCTTTTGGCACTCTTCTGCCCACCTTTTGGCTGCAGCATTGTCCATATGTTATCCAGGTGTTACTTTTGGCATAGGTCCTCCTATTGCAGAAGGATTCTATTATGATGTCGATTTAGGACCTTATCCTACAAATAGCTTAGATCTAGCAGCCATAGAAAGAGAGATGATGAGACTGGCCCAGCGCAAGGATCCATTTGTCCGTCGAGTCGTTTCCAAACAAGAAGCCATTGCCTTTTTTACTAAAAAAAAAGATCCTTATAAATTAGAGCTATTAGAAGGACTCGAAGAAGGTACCATTACCTTTTATCAGCAAGGTGATTTTGCTGATTTATGTAAGGGGGCCCATTTGCCCCATACTGGATGGATAAAAGCAGTTAAAATTTTAAATGTTTCAGCCGCTTATTGGCGGGGGGATACAAAAAATAAACAGCTCACCCGTATCTATGGCATCACCTTCCCAACTAAAAAAGAACTAGCTGATTTTTTACATAGACGAGAAGAAGCCCAAAAAAGAAGCCATGTAAAAATTGGAAAAGCACTTGGCCTCTTTACCTTTTCTGAAAAGGTAGGACTGGGTCTACCCCTTTGGTTGCCTAAGGGGGCACTATTGTGTGATACATTGGTCCAGTTTCTTAAAAAAGAGCAAATCAAACGGGGATACCAGCCAGTTGTTACCCCTCATATTGGCCATAAGGCACTTTATATAACCTCTGGCCATTATGAAAAATATCAAACCGATTGCTTTCAACCCATTCGTACCGCTGAGGAAGAATACCTTCTAAAGCCTATGAACTGTCCCCATCATTGTGAGATTTATACCAGTGCCCCCCGTTCGTATAAAGAGTTACCCATACGTTTGGCAGAATTTGGGACGGTCTATCGTTATGAATTACATGGTGCCTTGCATGGATTGACCCGAACCCGCTGTTTTACCCAAGACGATGCCCATATTTTCTGCCGTTCAGACCAAGTACCAGAAGAGTTTGCCAAAGTAATTGATTTAGTACGCTATGTATTTGGTCTATTTGGTTTTAAGGACTATACTGCACAACTCTCTTTTAGAGATCCCAATAGCCATACCTATATGGGGGATCCGCAAGATTGGGATCTGGCAGAAGCAGCAATTCAAGCCATTGCCCAAGAGAAGGGTTTGCAAACTACCGTTGCCCTAGGGGAAGCTGCTTTTTATGGACCAAAAGTTGATTTTATGGTAAAAGATGCCTTGGGGCGTAGTTGGCAATTGGGTACGGTGCAGTTGGATTACCAGCTTCCTATTCGCTTTGATCTAACCTATATGGGGGCCGATAGCCAAAAGCATCGGCCTGTTATGATCCATCGTGCTCCGTTTGGTTCATTGGAGCGCTTTATAGCCATTTTAATAGAGCATACAGCGGGCAAATTTCCACTCTGGCTAGCGCCAGAACAAGTAGTAGTTTTATCCCTTTCCGATAAATATGCCAGTTATGCTACAGTGGTCCACCAGAAACTATTGGAAAATGAGATACGTACTGTCTTAGATATCCGAAGTGAAACCATTGGCAAAAAAGTTCGTGAAGCTACTTTACGCAAAGTTCCTTATATATTAGTCGTTGGCGAAAAAGAAATGGCAGATGAAACCGTTGCCATTCGAAAACAAAACAACCAAATTAGTATGGCTCTAAATGATTTTATTCAGCAGATTCGTGCAGAATTGGCTACAATAGCCAGTTGTAGTATAAGCTAGCCACCGGCTGTACCATTTTAATAATGGTTGTGCACATCAGTGCTAGCCATTATAAATGTTTTAGCCCTATTTAGTTATTAGCAATTTTTATACCATAAAAATGTAAAACCATGCAATGGACCATACCAGAATTGGTAAAGCGATTTGGTGCGAAGCAGATGGGTGGTGTCGATGCGGTCCTCACCCATCTCTGTACATTGGCGGAAGGAAGCCCAGGAGGGCTTAGTTTTTTTTCAAGTCCGCAATACACTACTGCTTTTTATCAAACCAAAGCCACAGCTGTTTTGGTTCCCCAAAATTTCAAGCCAGTTGTACCCGTAGCCGCTACTTTGATAAAGGTGGAGGATCCTTACCGCTGTTTTTGTGCCCTTATAGAGGAAGTATACCAAGAAAAAATGGTTCCGAAATGGGGCATAGAATTTCCTTCTTATATAGGGAGGCAGGTTACAGTAGGGGAAAATGTTTACAGAGGCGCTTTTTCCTATATTGGTCACCATGTAGTGATAGGCACAAAGGTAAAAATTTATCCACATGTGTATGTAGGAGATTATGTAACCATTGGCGATGATACCATACTCTATAGTGGTGCCAAAATAGCCCCTTATACCGTAATAGGTAGTCGATGTACCATCCATGCGGGCGCAGTCATTGGCAGCCCTGGTTTTGGTTTTATAACCCATGCAGATGGCAGTGCCAAACGTATTCCCTCAGTTGGCCATGTTTTATTGGAGGATGATGTAGAAGTTGGTGCCCATACTACTATAGATGCAGCTACCGTAGGGCGTACCATAGTAGGAAAAGGCACTAAGGTAGATAACTTGGTGCAAATTGCCCATAATGTTCACATAGGGAAACATACGGGTATTGCGGCACAAGTGGGGATTGCTGGATCTACTAGGGTAGGGGATTATAGTAAGTTGGGTGGTCAAACAGGTGTAGCGGGCCACCTCCAGTTGGGTGATCATGTTACAGCAGTTGGTAGAGCCGGTATTACCCGTTCTTTTCCAAAAGGAAATATTAACCTTTCCGGTACACCTGCTTTTGAAAATAAAAAATTCTTAGCTTGTTATGCCAGGTTTAAAAAACTTGCACCATCAAAAAAGTAGCAAACGCATGTAGATGATACTTTTTTATGGATCAAAGCATTTTCCATACAATTTTTTAAAATATTTATGATGCAACGGCTACAACAGACCATTCAACGTATCATTTCCTTTGAAGCCATTGGCCTCCATACGGGAAAAAAAATTAAGGGCATATTAACCCCTATGCCAATTGATACCGGTATACAATTTCAACGGATTGACCTCCCCAATCAACCTATTATAGAAGCCTGCGTAGCCCATGTAGTCGCAACAGAAAGAGGGACCATGCTTGAAAAAGATCAAGTACAAGTGGCTACGGTAGAACATTGGCTAGCCGCGCTAGCAGGATTGCAAGTGGATAATATTTGTATGCAACTAGATGGGCCGGAAGTACCAGATTTAGATGGTAGTGCGTTAGGTTTTGTAAAACTTTTATTAGAAGCAGGTCTGTTACCACAAGAAGCATCACAAAAGTTTTTTACCATCAAGGAAAAATTTGTCTATGATGACCCTGATACAGGCAGCCATTATACACTTTATCCTGATACAGATTATAGCTTGCATGCAACCATTTCCTACAATAGATGGCCCATCGGCCATCAATATGCAACCCTCTTCACGTTAGCCCATTTTAAACAAGAAATAGCCGCTGCCCGCACTTTTATCTATTTGGATGAAATCGTTGCCTTGTATCAGAAGGGATTGTTGCAGGGAGGAGATCCTACCAAAGCGGTTATTTTCTCTGATCATACCGACCCTACAGAACAGTTACAGCAAGTTACCCACTTATCTGGTAAAAAAGTTGAAAATTTAGTAACCCCTAGTCCCTCCAGTCTATCTGCTTTACGCTATATCAATGAACCAGCGCGTCATAAATTATTAGACCTTATCGGTGATGTAGCCTTATTGGGTAGGCCTTTGCAAGGGAAACTCGTTGCCCATCAGCCCGGTCATGGGGCCAATATACGTTTTGTGGCTGCTTTGAAAAATCACTTGTTGAGACAGTCCGTCAAAGCCCCCCCCATTTGTGACCTACACGCTACGCCCCGGTTGAATGTAGCACAAATTAGTAAAATGCTACCCCATCGTTATCCTTTTCAATTGGTAGATAAGATTATGGAATTAGGTGACGACCATGTGATTGCGATTAAAAATGTAACCATTAATGAGCCCTTTTTTCAAGGCCATTTTCCTGGTACACCTATTATGCCTGGCGTTCTTCAGGTAGAAGCATTGGCCCAAACAAGTGGTATATTGGCATTGGATAAAGTACCAGATCCCGCACGATATCTAACCTACTTTCTTGCCATTGATGGCTGTAAATTTCGTCGTATGGTGGTGCCTGGAGATAGCCTAGTATTACATTGTGTATTGCTGACAGATATAAAATTTAGTACGACACAAAAACACTCTGTAGCCATTGCAAAGGTAAAAGGACGCATTTTTGTAGGTGAAAATTTGGCGTGCGAGGCAGTTTTATTGGCTCAAATGGTCAAACAACATGAAGCAATCTGATATCCATCCCAGTGCTACGCTGGGCAAATCGGTAACCATAGGCAATTTTGTAACGATTCAGGAAGATGTAGTCATAGGTGAGGGTACATATATAGGGCCTCATGTGACCATTATGTCTGGAAGTCGTATAGGGAAGCATTGCCAAATTTTTCCAGGTGCAGTAATTGGTGCCGTAGCACAGGGTCGCAAGTCAACCACCTTGAAAACCTATGTAGAAGTGGGGAATCATACCGTTATACGTGAATTTGTCACCCTTAATAGAGGCACTTTGGGTGATACGATTATAGGTGCGCATGTATTACTCATGGCGTATGTGCATGTGGCGCATGATTGTATCGTTGAAGATCATGTAACCGTTACTAATGCTGCACAGTTGGCAGGTCATGTCCAACTCCATCACCATGCCGTAATAGGTGGTATGGCAGCGGTTCATCAGTTTATGCAGGTAGGGGCCTATAGCATGGTCGCTTCTAAAAGTATTGTGCGTAAGGATGTCCCACCTTTTATTAAAGTAGCACGAGAACCTTTGCGCTATTGTGGCATCAATCTGATCGCATTACAACGGCATAGTTTTACAAAAGAACAAGCCGATACGATACGCCATATCTACCGTTTGATCTATCATAGCCAATTGTTGTTGCCCTTGGCATTAGAAGCAGTCGTGAACCAAGTGATCGATTCTAAGGAAAAAGAGATGGTGCTCTCTTTTATACGCAATAGTCCCAAAGGAATTGTAAAAAAGACCAATCTAATATGAGTCGGAAAAGGAGCTTGCATTCCAGAGAACGTCATAATCTTCTGTTTATTAAGTATAAGCTAAAAAACAGGTCATCGGTTGTTTCTTACGCTAAAATAAGTTAAATTGCGTAAAATATTATGAATTTATTGCTTATGCCTTGTAAGCTAAAATTTTATTGTCAACCTTTTCGATGCCGTTTCATCATTAGGATTGGCCTACTAATTTTAAATACTAAAATTACAAATATTATACAAAATTATGATTAGTAAACGAACAATATTATTATTGATGGCTGTATGGGTATTTGGTACCATCTACTATCAAGAGTATAACAAAAAGAAGCAGTTGCTTGCTACCCCCACTTTAAACAACATATCTGTGCGTTCCATTAATGGTACGGACCCACTAAGAATTCAAGATTTGAGTTCTTTTGAGGTAATTAGCAAGATATATGAAGGGTTATATACCTATCATTGCTTTAAAAGACCGTTTCAGTTGGTACCCAATCTTGCTGAGGGAATGCCTATTGTTTCTTCAGACGGCTTGGTTTATACTTTTAAAATTAAGAAGGCTGTCATATTTCAAGATGATATCTGTTTCCGAAATGGAAAAGGTAGGGAACTCAAAGCAGCTGATTTTGTTTTTAGTTTAAAAAGAGTGGTAGATCCTAAAAATACAGTCCCTTATCTTGCTCTGATAGATGGCAAAATCAAAGGATTGGATGCATGGAAAGAGCAGGCAGATTATGCGCAAGAGGTAGAAGGGTTAAAAGCATTGGATGATTATACCCTGCAGATTACCCTTACGCAACCTTGTGCAACTTTTTTGAATTTTTTAGCTATGCCGATTGCTTTTGTGGTTGCTAAGGAGGCGGTGGTGCATTATGGCTCTGAATTTTTAAACCATCCGGTGGGTACAGGTCCTTTTATGCTAGAGGGTGGGTTTAATCCGCAAGCCAAGCAATTGACCTTTGTCAAGAATCCCACTTTCAGGGAAGTATTATTCCCTGCTGAAGGAGATGCGTTATATAGACCTATAATAGAGCGCTATGCGGGTAAAAGGTTACCTTTGGTAGATAAAGTTGTCACCGATATTATTGTGGAAGACCAGCCACGTTGGTTAAAAATGAAAAATGGGGAGATTGATATGCAGCACGTTAGCGATGCCAGTTTTATATTAGGCCTTACCGGACCAAAAGGTGAACTTTTACCAGAGTGGAGCAAACAAAGATTGGTCTTAGAGCAAGTTCCGGCTGCTAGAACTGAGTTATTTATTTATAATCATAGCCATGAAATTTTTAAAAATTCTTATGTAAGGCAGGCCATGTCTATGGCTTTTGATAGAGTATCTTATAATCAAAAGTTTTATAAAGGTACTGCGCAGGTAGCACAATCTCTAGTGCCACCTCTATTAATGGATAATGCCAATGGCTTGGAGGATCCATATGGCTATAATCTGGAGCGTGCAAAAGAATATTTGGCTAAAGCAGGTTTCCCAGGTGGGCAAGGATTCCCAGTTGTTACACTTGATATCCGCCCAGAAACAAGTTTTAAGGATAAAGCAGAATTTTTTGCCCAATGTATGGCCCATATTGGCATACAAGTTCAGGTAGTAACCAATATTTGGACAGAATTACTTAATAAAGTTACTAAAGGAGCTACTATGATGCATATGTTAACTTGGTGTTCTGATTATCCTGATCTTTCTACTTTTTTTGATATAATTATGGACAAGAAATTAGCTGGTTTGCACTATGAAAATACTACATTTAATGGGTTGTTACATAAAGCTATGCAAACCGTCAACGAGGCAGAAAGAAAGCGCTTGTATGTAGAGTTGAATAAAATGGTAGCAGAGGAAGTACCTATGATTTGTGCGGTCCATCCTTCTCTTCAAATGTTATATTACAACTGGGTTAACAATGTGCCTTGTAATGACTTTTCTGGATCTCTAGATGCATATATCGCAGTAGATATGGCAGAAAAGGTTAAAGCTACCAAGTAATCTTACCTAATTTAGGTATATCCTACCTTCGGGTATACAATAGCGCTTCAGTTTTATATATTTATTTTTAATGCTGTATTGATGTAGTGTAGGTAGATAGAAGCGATTATTTACCCGAAGTGTAAATCATCACTTCTATTTTTATGATCTCTTTTTTTGTATACCTCTTAAGAAAGTTGCTCTATGCGCTTTCGGTTATCGTAGGTGTTACTTTTTTAGTCTTTGTGATCTTTAACATGCTTGTAGAAGATCCTACCCTTATCTTATTGGGTAAATATGCTACACCGAAAGCTATGGCTGCACTTAGCCATCAACTAGGCTTAGATAGACCTTGGTATCTCCAGTATTGTGAGGTACTGCAATCTGCTTTCACCTTTAATTTTGGTTCCTCCTGGGCTACCAAGCAGCCTATTTTAAAAACTTTTCAACAAGGTGGACTGGTCTCTTTAACAGTTACACTACCTTCTTTTTTGATAGGAAATGGTTTATTAATATATGTTTCCCTTTGGATGACCCAATATAAAGGAACCATTTGGGACCGCCTTTTAGTGATCGGTTGCATGGTGATGAGTAGCATTTCTATATTGGTGTATATTCTAGTTGGTCAGGTATTTTTTGCTTGTAAATTAAAAATTTTTCCAATAATGGGTTATAAAAATGGTTTTTTCGCCTGTGTCCCCTACATTATTTTGCCAACCATTATTCTGGTATTGCTTCATTTTTGTTATAACTATCGGTTTTATAGAACCATTATGTTAGATGAAGTTTATCAAGACTATGTACGTACTGCACGGGCAAAAGGATTGTCAGAAGAAGTTGTTTTATTTAAGCATGTTTTTAAAAACCTCATGGTGCCTATTCTGACAACCTTGATAAAAGATTTTCCATCTTTACTATTTGGATCTGTAGTGATAGAGAATTTTTTTAGCATCCCAGGACTAGGTAATCTTGTAATAGATGCCGTAAACCTTTGTGATTTTCCAATGATTAAAGCCGTTGCTATAATAACTGCGGTACTTAGTGTTTTCTGTAACATAGTAGGGGATGTTTTGTATACTTTAGTGGATCCGCGTATAAAATTGTAGTATAAGTATGTATAAACGTAATCTGCTTCATCAATTTGGTTGTAATGCAAAGGCTTTAATAAGTAAAAAATTAAACCTTTTTTGTTTTGTAATTTTATTGGGCTATGTGCTCGTAGCAGTAGGTACTAAAGTAGGATGGCTAGGCGCTGATTGGCATAGAGAAGTGGGGGAGGCGTATCAATCCCCTAATGCGCTCCATTATTTTGGTACAGATGTCTTAGGTAGGAGTGTTTTGGCTAAGATTTTACATGGTACCGAAGTAGCCATGACGGTTGGATTTGTAGTAGCGTTAGGTGCTGTTTTGCTTGGCGCTACTTTTGGTATAGTAGCCGCTTATTTTGGTGGTGTAGTAGATACATGTGTCGTTTGGCTTTATACAGTTGTAACGGCTATTCCCACTATAATTTTATTGATGGTCGTTGCCTTAGTATTGGGAAAAGGTATGCGCACGATTTGTATTGCACTGGTTGTAACAGAATGGACGGAGACCTGTCGTTTGATACGTGCTGAAGTAATCCGCCATAAATCTAGAGAATACATCCAAGCAGCTTCAGCCATTGGCGCTAGTAGTGCCCGTAAAATTTTTGTACATCTATTGCCCAATATACTACCCTTAACCATTTATCAGTTTTCTTTGGTTTTTCAAACTGCTATAAAACATGAGGTCATTCTTTCTTACTTGGGGATTGGCGTTCAAAACAAGCCTAGTTGGGGCATTATGATTAATGATGCCAAAACAGGGTTAGTAAGAGGTATTTGGTGGGAGCTTTTTTTTGCCACAATGGCCATATTTTTACTGGTATTTGTGTTTAATATTTTAGCTGATACATTGCGGGATCTATTAGATCCAAAGTTAAAAGGTCGATAGGCATGGAGGAAAAAATTCTTGAAGTTAGAAACTTAATGACGCAGTATACCACTGGTAAAAATAGGGTCACAGTGGTTAATAATGTCTCCTTTGATCTTTTTTCAGGTTGTTCACTAGCCATTGTTGGAGAATCTGGTTCTGGTAAGTCCGCTATGGCCCTTTCACTGATGCGTTTGATTGAACCGCCTGTTGGTACCATTACCGGACAGGCCATTTTGCTAGAAGGAAAAGATATCTTACAACTTTCACTAAAGGAGATGCAAGAGATACGTGGGAATCGTATCTCCATGATTTTTCAGGAACCTATGACGGCGCTCAACCCAGTTTTTACCATTGGTGAGCAGATTATGGAAACCATTCAGTTGCATCAACAGGTTGCACCCAAAGAAGCAAAAATAGGTTGTATAGAGTTGTTAACACGAGTCGGCATACCCGCTCCCCATCAGCGCATGTTGGACTATCCACATCAGCTATCAGGTGGCATGCGTCAACGGGTGATGATTGCGATTGCATTGGCTTGTAACCCCGCCGTATTAATTGCAGATGAACCGACTACTGCTTTAGATGTAACGACCCAGGCCCAGATTATCGATCTCATACAAAGACTGCAAGCGGAAAAGAAAATGGGCATTATATTGATTACCCATGATCTTGGCATAGTAGCTGACGCATGTGATGAGGTAGTAGTCATGTATGGTGGTAGCATTGTAGAAAAAAGCCCTGTAGAAACTATTTTTAATGCTCCATTACATCCCTATACACAGGCGTTATTGGATGCAATTCCTCCTTTGTCTGATGGTAGTCGTCCCCAAAGACTACGTACGATTAGTGGCGTAGTGCCTGCTTTGTCTGATCTGCCTATAGGTTGTCCTTTTCAAGACCGTTGTCCTTATGTAAAAGAGCTATGTAGGGCAAGTAAACCACCGCTTCAAGAAGTCAGTTGTGGCCATTCTGTGGCCTGTTTTTATCCCTTACAAGCGATTGCTAAAGATTAAAGCTATGCAACATAAAGAAATTTTATTAGAAGTGGATCGCCTTTGTAAGACCTTTTCGGTAAGCCATCATCTCTTAGGCCATACCATTGGTAAAGTATCTGCGCTGCATAATGTAAGTTTTACTTTATATAAAGGGGAAACACTAGGCTTAGTAGGCGAATCCGGTTGTGGTAAAACCACACTGGGTAGAACTATTTTGCGGTTGCTTGAGCCTACTAGTGGACGTATTATTTTTGATGGGGTAGATATTACCCATTGTAGTGCGCGCCAGATGCGCAGCATGCGGAAAAAGATGCAAATTATTTTTCAAGATCCTTATGCTGCTTTAAATCCTAGGATGGCTATCCACCAAATCCTAGCAGAACCTATACAGATTCACCATATGGCTGATGGAAAAGCAGCATCTACCAAGCGCATCTATCAACTATTGGATTATGTCCAGTTGCCTAGCACTGTTTTGTACAAATATCCACATGAACTTTCTGGAGGACAACGCCAACGTATTTGTATAGCAAGGGCATTAGCCGTTGAACCTACTTTTATCGTTTGTGATGAAGCCATTGCTGCATTAGATGTTTCCGTACAAGCTCAGGTTATTAATCTTTTAATGGATTTGCAAAAAGAACTAGGGTTAACCTATCTCTTTATTTCACATGATTTAAGGGTTATAGAATTTATAGCTGATCAGGTTGCCGTAATGTATTTAGGCAAGATTGTAGAAGCTGCCCCAGCAGCAGAAGTTTATAAAAACCCTACACATCCCTATACGAAAGCGCTTTTTTCTGCTATACCTACTATGGATCCATCCAAGAGCAAGGAACGGATTATTTTGCAAGGAGATATTCCTAGCCCAAGGAACCTGCCTACAGGTTGCTGTTTTCATCCACGTTGTTGGAAGGCTGTAGAAAAATGTAGCTATATCCAGCCAGAATTGGCTAAAATAGGCGGGGAAAATCATCAAGTAGCTTGTCATTTTCCAGAGATAGATTAAATATTTAATCTATTTATAGTTTAAAATCAGATGATAAAATATTATGTATCAACGCTCAGAGCTAAAAAATCTTTCTATTTTAAATCATCAAGAAGTAGTTAGAGTGAGAGGAAGAGTCTTTTCCAAAAGAGATTGTGGACGTATATTATTCTTGATTGTACGAGATGGTATCGATACCTTGCAGGCCGTTCTAGTAAAAAATAAAGAAGGCACTGATGGTCAGCTATCTATAGAAGACTATAATCTATTGCGTAAAATTGAAAACGAATCTTTTATTGAGCTAATCGGTACAATTTATTGTGCGGAGCAGCCTGTATCGGCTTGTTCTCAACAATCGATTGAATTAGCTATAATCGGTTATACGATACTCAGCAGATCTGTACTAGATTTACCCATTACACTCAAAGAGGCAGCAATTAAAGAAGATCAAAAAACTGAAAGTCAAGACTTTTCCTCTATTCGCTATGTAAAACGATTGAATAATCGCATATTAGATTTGCGTACCGATTTGGCACAAGCTATTTTTCGAGTCAATGATGGTATGCTTTTTTACATACAGTCCTACTTACGAAACCATGGGTTTATAGAAATTAAAACACCCAAGTTAATAGGCGGGGCCTCTGAGGGAGGGGCAGATGTATTTAAGGTAGACTATTTTGGTAAACCTGCTTGTCTGGCACAGAGTCCCCAGTTGTATAAGCAAATGGCGATTATGGGTGATTTCAAACGGGTATTTGAAATAGGTCCTGTTTTTCGTGCCGAAAACTCAGACACCAATAGACATCTTACAGAGTTTATAGGCGTTGACCTTGAGATGGTTATCGATCAGAGCTATATGGAAGTAGTCCATCTAGTATATCAGCTATTGTTGGATCTGTTTGATACATTAAGTAAGAAATACCATCGAGAAATCGCTATTATACGATCTTGTTTTAATCTGCTCCCACTAACTTTTTCATCAGAATTGGTCGTTATACCTTTTCCAGATGCCGTTTCCTTTCTAAAGGCCTATGGCAAAGAAAGAGGAGATTTCGACGATTTATCTAAGGAGGATGAAAAGCAGCTAGGTGTTATTGTAAAAGAAAAGTATCATACAGATTTGTATGTGATTACCCATTATCCATCTAGTGTCCGTCCCTTTTATACCATGGTTGACCCAAATGATGGCCGATATACCCATGCCTATGATTTTATGTTACGAGGTGTAGAAATCCTTTCCGGTGCACAGCGGATACATGATTACGTTAGTTTATCCCAACGCGTTGCGCAGCTCGGCATAGCGCCCACTACCCTAGATCATTATTTGAATGCATTTAAATATGGAGTGCCGCCTCATGCAGGCGTTGGTATGGGGCTAGAACGGATGTTAAAATGTTTTTTAGGGTTACCAGATGTACGTTACAGCAGCTTATTTCCGCGTGATCCTAAACGGTTGTATCCTTAATAACGCTATGTATTGTGATGTGATCATACCATTTCAGGTCTATTTTTAACCATTTATAAATTTTAATTCCCTACTTATGGAGCCAACACCATCGGATCGTATTATCCCAATTAATATAGAGGATGAAATGCGGGATGCCTACATAGATTATTCTATGTCTGTGATTGTCGCTAGGGCACTCCCCGATGTGCGCGATGGTTTAAAACCTGTGCATAGGCGCGTATTGTATGGTATGTATGAGCTTGGTCTTAGTCAGAGTAAAACTTACAAGAAGTCTGCAAGAATTGTGGGGGAAGTATTGGGTAAGTACCATCCACATGGTGATGTACCCGTTTATGAAAGCTTAGCCCGTATGGCCCAAAGTTGGGCACTCCGTTATCCGCTCATAGAAGGGCAAGGTAACTTTGGATCCATCGATGGAGATGCGCCTGCCGCTATGCGTTATACCGAAGCCCGTTTGGTACGCGTTTCGGAAGAGCTTATTAAAGAAATAAATAAAAATACTGTTGATTTTCAGCTTAACTTTGATGCCTCTTTAGAAGAACCCGTTGTATTACCTGCTAAACTTCCCAATTTGCTTTTAAATGGCGCTTCTGGTATTGCAGTCGGTATGGCCACCAATATGGCGCCTCATAATCTATCAGAAACATTAAGCGCTATTGTAGCCTATATTGAGGATCATGATATAACCATTCCTGACTTAATGGAATATATGATTGCCCCTGATTTTCCTACTGGAGGCATAATTTATGGCTACAGTGGGGTACGTGAAGCCTTTCAAACAGGCAAAGGGCGTATCCTATTGCGCGGGAAAGCTACAGTGGAAGTGTCTGCCAATGGGAAAGAGCAAATTATTGTAACAGAGATACCATATCAAGTGAATAAAGCGGTTATGATAGAAAGGACCGCACAGCTGGTTAACGAAAAAAAAATAGAAGGGATTGCCGATATTCGAGATGAATCTGACAAAGAAGGTATGCGTATTGTGTATGACCTTAAGCGGGACGCAATCGCCCATGTTGTACTCAATAACCTCTATAAACAAACCCAGTTACAAAGCTCTTTCAGTGTGAACAATGTCGCCTTGGTGGAAGGTAGGCCTAAAATTTTAAACCTCAAAGCACTTATTGTTCATTTTGTAGACCATAGACATGAAGTATTGGTACGAAAAACCACCTTTGATTTAGAACATGCAAAAAAGAAAATACATCTGTTAGAGGGTTATCTTATTGCTTTGGATCATTTAGATAAGGTTATCGCATTGATTCGTGGTTCAAAGGATGCAGAGATCGCTAAAGCTGCATTGATGGAGACCTTTCCTTTGAGTGCGCTACAAGTAAAAGCCATTCTAGAGATGCGTTTGCAGCGGCTTACAGGTTTAGAACGGGCTAAGATCATAGAGGAATACCATCAGGTACAGAAACTGATTGACCATTTATTGGCTGTATTGGCTGATAAACCGCTTCGTATGCAGTTGATTAAAGAGGAGTTGATGGAACTGAAAGAGC
>ANMQ01000022.1_pt1 | contig 15340 bp, 10 predicted proteins | sample 507748 | NCBI WGS metagenome assembly ANMQ01 (sample SAMN01728977, study PRJNA163505) | wasp metagenome | isolation source: Encarsia pergandiella - a minute parasitoid wasp | collected 2006-10 | reverse complement strand
ATAAGCTAATAAAGTTGTATCCTTAAGGTCAGAAAATGTCCAAATGTTACTTTAAATGAAATGGTGGCATCGCCATCCAAACAAAGCTTATGTTTTTTTAGGTAGCAACATAAGATAGCCCTTTAATTTAACCAAAAAATCATTAGCTTTGCACTTACCCAAGCCATCCCGCTTTCGTTCTATATGCTTAGGAAACCTATACCACTTTACATCTTAAACTAAATAGATAAATGTCTACTATAGATAGTGCTTTGAACCAATCCAATCATAGCTTTAAAGAATTGATTGCGCATGCACAAGCTTATGGATTTATTTACCCGTCTAGTGAAATTTATGATGGTTTACAGTCCATTTATGATTATGGTCCTTATGGCGTGGCATTAAAACGGAATCTACAAAACTTTTGGTGGCAAAGCATGACCCAATGGCATCAAAATATTGTAGGGATTGATGCAGCCATTATGATGGATCCTACTACTTGGAAAGCCTCCGGTCATATAGATGGTTTTACAGACCCAATGGTAGACAATAAAGACTCCCAAAAGCGCTACCGTGTCGATCTACTGATAGAGGAACATGCTGCGCAATTGGTTGCCCAAGGAAAGTCGGCTGAAGCAAAAGTCCTAATCACGCAGATGGAAGGCTGTTTACAAACGGCTGACCTATCTGGGTTAGATCAACTGCTGCAAGCCTTTACGATTGTATGCCCCCTATCTAAGACCGCTCATTGGACCCCTGTGCGTCAATTTAATCTTATGTTTGCTACGCGGATGGGTGCACAAAATGATGCTACGACCATCTATTTACGACCAGAAACGGCGCAAGGTATTTTTGTAAACTTTTTGAATGTTCAAAAAACAGCACGGATGAAAATTCCCTTTGGGATTGCCCAAGTGGGTAAAGCCTTTCGCAATGAGATTGTAGCCCGTCAATTTACGTTCCGTATGCGTGAGTTTGAGCAAATGGAAATGCAATTTTTTATCCAACCTGGAACAGAAAAAAAATGGTTTGACTATTGGCAAGAAACCCGTACGCATTGGTATGGCCGCCTGGGTATCAATCCGCAAAAGATCCATATACATCCCCATAAGCAACTGGCCCATTATGCAGCCGCTGCAGTGGATATCGAATATGCTTTCCCATTTGGCTTTAAAGAGGTAGAAGGCATTCACTCGAGAACAGACTTTGACCTAAAGAGCCATGCATACCATGCTAAAAAGAAATTACAATACTTCGATCCTGATACCAAAAAGAGTTACATACCCTACGTTATAGAGACGTCTGTAGGCCTTGACCGATTGGTTTTAATGCTATTGAGTAATGGTTTAGAAAAAGAGAACCATTTAACAAATGGACCAGAAAAGACCAGCAGAACCTATTTAAAATTTCCACCTCCATTGGCACCTGTTAAAGCAGCTATTTTTCCACTGGTACAAAAGGATGGATTGGCTGAAAAAGCGCTAGCATTGTTTGATGAGTTGAAATATGATTTTCGCGTTGTATATGAAGCTACCCAATCTATTGGCAAGCGGTATACCCGACAAGATCTTATCGGTACACCTTATTGTATTACAATTGATTACCAGACATTAGAAGATGAAACCGTTACCATACGTGAACGTGATTCTATGGCACAATACCGGATCCAGATGGCTGAAATAGCCCATCACTTACATACCAAAACGGCTATAAAATCACTCCTATTACCACTAAAAAACTAGAGTTACACTTGGTTTATTGAAGAAATAGTGGTATCGTTGCAGCGTACCTATTCCTAGGGGAATTAGCTCAGTTGGCTAGAGTGTCTCGATGGCATCGAGAAGGTCGGGGGTTCGAATCCCCCATTCTCCACCAGATAAAAGCCTATACCTTCATGATGCATAGATTGATTTCCGTAGCTGTACAGCTGCTTCATCTCAGCTATTTATGGCTTATTCCGATTATTTCCTGTGTTGCGCAACAAACACCAGAAGGTGGTCCCCCTGATGAAACCCCTCCTAAGTTGATCCGTTCCTTTCCAGAAAATGGCTCTTTAAATTTTAAGGGTAAACAAATCCGACTTACCTTTGATAAAGATATTGCTGTTGAAATTAGGAATTTCCAGATCATGCCCAAGCTAGACCAGCCTAAAAATAAAAAAGCCTATAGCTATACCATAAATGGAAAAACGCTAGAACTTACCCTTCATGTTCCTCTAAAAGAGGAGACTACTTACGCTATTCACTTCAATAAAGCAATTAAAGATAGGCATGAAGGTACAAAAGCAACAGGTGATCCGATAATTTTTAGTACAGGTGCCTTTATAGATCCTATTACCATTACAGGTAAAACAAAAGAATTGTTAACCAATAAACCAATAGGAGAGGTAAGTGTGTATCTCTATAATGCCGCACGAGACCCCAAAGAGTGGCAGGAAAAAGGTATCCCAGATTATTATACTACTGCTGACAAAGATGGAAATTTTACCATAAAATGCATCCGCTTAGGCAAGTATTACATACGGGCTACTACTGGACAAAATAATACCTATAAAATTGATTATGAAAAAGATAAATATGGATTCTTTAAAGAAACTATTGATTTAAATGACAATCGAGAAGAAGTAGTAATTCCGCTGATTGCATCTGATGTACGTCCTTTAAAGTTGCTACGGGGAACACCCCAAAAAGGTTTTTTTGAAATAGTCTTTAACAAAGCAGTAACCCACTACGAACTGACACCCCTTGAAACCATAGGTGCAAAGGGAAAGCCGCAGCTATATAGCTTGCTTTCAGAAAAATCACCTAAAATAATCAATATATATAATACTTTTGGCCTCCTGGAAGGAGATGCTTTTAAAGTTAAGGTAAAAGCTGAGGATGCTTTGCATAGGTCATTGGAAGAAAGTATAGCCATTAAATTTAAAGAAGGAAAAGCAGAAGTTACCAAATTTGGCTTAAGCCATAGGCTGTCGAACAGCGTACGCCCTTCTATATGCGCTGATTTTACAGAATCCATCTTATTTAACAAACCGATTAAAACATTTAAAGAAGCAGGTATATACTTTGAAGGCAAAAATCAAGAGAAAATTTCACTACAAGCAAACGAATGGGTGTGGAATGACAACCAAACCAAGCTTACCATACGCAAACATTTTACACCAGAAGAGATCTGTCAGTTTGCTACAAAAGAAAATAAAAATGCAAGCAAGCTTATAGACCAAATAGTCACTTTACAGATAGAACCAGGTGCTTGCACGGCATTTGATCAATCAACCAACAAGAAGATTATACAAACCTATACACTCCGCAGAAAAGAAGCAACCGGGACTATTTCAGGAAAAGTAGAGACCACTACGCCCTATTTCATTATTGAGCTACTGGATGAAAAAGATCAATGTGTAGATGCCATTCGAAATACAAAAAAGTATCAATTTAGAATGGTTCCACCTGGTACCTATAAAATGCGCTTATTGGTACTGAATGAAGCAGAAGCGGAGTGGTCTCCTGGAGACATCCTTCAAAACATTGAGCCAAATCCTGTAATTTTTTACGAAAAAGAAATTAACGTGACAGAGAAATGGGAAGTAGCCGATATTGATTTTACCTTTTAAAGGGTTGGTAATACCGATTGTTTCAAATGATTGATATTTATACAGATGGTGCTTGTAGAGGAAATCCAGGTCCAGGTGGATATGGCGTTATTGTAAAACAGAATGGTGATATAAAAACCTTTGCGCAAGGCTATAGAAAAACAACCAACAATCGAATGGAATTATTGGCGGTAATCATAGCTTTAGAAGCCCTACCAGAAGGGGGACAAATCGTTACCGTCTATTCCGACTCCAAATATGTAGTAGATGCTATAGAAAAAGGATGGCTTAAAAATTGGCTTAAAATAGATTTCAAAGCAAAAAAAAATCCTGATCTATGGAAGCGTTTTTGGATGGTCTATCAAAAGCACCTTGTTCATTTTTGTTGGATTAGGGGACATGCAGGCCACTGTGAGAATGAACATTGTGATCGCCTTGCTGTCACAAGCAGTTATGGGAATTTGCTGATAGATACCTATTATGAAAACAATAGGTAACTTATAGGTGTAGTGGCCCGAAAAAATCAGACAGACAAATATTATAATTTTATTTCCTTGCAAAGGTACAACATAGATCGGACAGATCCAGCAAACAATCTTTATTAAATTTTAAACCAAAACACTAATCTAACCCTTTCTTTAAAAAACGCCATAGAACACCTAACCAATAGCTAAGTCTGATGGGGCAGCACGTTTTAAGTCTCTTTCTTTAATAGTTTGACGCTTATCGTATAGTTTTTTACCACGTGCTAAGGCAATCACTAGCTTAGCAAACCCACGTTGATTGATAAACAATTCCACCGGAATAATGGCAAGCCCTTTGGCTTGGTTTTTGGACAATTGTTGCAATTCTTTTTTTTGCAACAATAATTGACGATCACGTTTTTCTTCATGATTGTAGAGGTTCCCATATAGATAGGCACCTATATGCATCCCTTTTATCCAAAGAGATCCTTCTTTAAAGTAACAATAGGCTTCCTGCAGGGAGGCTTTGCCCATTCGAATAGACTTTATTTCTGTCCCTTGCAACATAAGACCAGCTGTACACCTATCTAAAAAAGTATAGGCAAAATGGGCCTGTCTATTCTTAATGCAAAGCTTTGTAGGGAATGGGGGTTTCTTACCTGACATTGGGGTTTAAAAAATAATTTGTATGGACTTTTTCCAAAACTAAAAAATAAAATAGTAAAAGCAGCCAAACCTTGTTCATTACTGGCCACCACTACTACACAAAATAAAAAATAAGCCTTATGTTACTTCTATACAGGGTCAAATTTTTAGATACACCAAATCATATTCTATAAAATTATACTATATTGCATCAGAGTTTGTAGAAACATAAAATAGTGTATATACTATGAAACAAAGACCTTGGATCCAACATTATCCCCTTTCCATCCCGGATACCATTGATACCACTAGATATACCTCATTGGTCCATTTCATGGAAGAAGTTTTTGAGCAATACAAAGATTTACCTATGTGCGAAAACATGGGTAAAGTATTGAGCTTTAGTGCAGTAAATAAACTGTCTAAATCTTTTGCGGCTTATATTCAGGAACATACTAATTTATCAGTAGGATCACATGTAGCAGTTCAATTACCTAATCTATTGCAATATCCGATTGCTGTATTGGGTATGTTACGTGCTGGACTAGTAGTAGTCAACATCAATCCACAGTATACGCCTTCTGAGATGGCCTACCAATTTAAAGATGCCGGTGTACGTGCAATTGTTATATTAGAAAATTTTGCCCACAAGTTGGTTGAAATTTTGCCCGATACCTCTATCCAAACCATTATTGTAACCAAAGTAGGTGATATGCTTGGTTCCATAAAAGGAAGAGTGGTTAATTTTGCAATAAAGCATATTAAAAAATTGGTACCTACTTACCAACTGCCAGGGGCCATCTCTTTCAAGGAAGTTTTAGAAAAAGGGAAAAAATCCATTTTTCGTCCGGTTGTTTTAAAAGCTTCTGATACAGCTTTTTTACAATATACTGGTGGAACCACAGGTGTATCCAAAGGGGCGGTCCTCTCCCATGGGAATCTTACGGCTAATTTCCAACAATTGGATCCTGTGTTGCGCCTTGCCTTAAAAGAACAAGAAGAACGAACCATACTTCCGCTACCACTTTATCATATTTTAGGATTATGTAGCCTATTTGCCATGGCCAAACTGGGCGCAAAGTGTTCGCTGATTACGAACCCTAGAGATATTCCAACGCTTATAAAAACATTGCGAAAAATCAAACCTACTTGTTTAATAGGTATTAATACACTGTTTGAAAAGCTATTGGCACATAAGAAATTCAAAAAACTAAAACTTCCTTTTTTAAAGCTTACCATGGCAGGTGGTATGAAAACAGAAAAAAATGTTAAAAATCAGTGGGAAAATTTGACAGGTAGTAAGCTTATAGAAGGTTATGGGCTAACGGAATGTTCGCCGGGTGTCTCGACCGATATGATCCATGGTATACATCATATACCACTCCCTGGCACATTTGTGATTATAGCGGACGAAAGGGGTAAAGAGGTGCCTTATGGAACAGCTGGTGAACTACTGATTAAAGGACCTCAACTGAGCCAATCCTATTGGCAAAACCCAATTGAAACAGCAGGTGCCTTTATGAATGGATGGTTTAAAACAGGAGATATTGCCACTATGGATGCAAATGGATTTGTATCTATTGTGGATCGTAAAAAAGATATGATCAATATTTCTGGCTTTAACGTATACCCAAATGAAATAGAGCAAATTTTAATAGGCCATCCAAAAGTGCTAGAAGTAGGTGCGATTGGCGTTACTGATATAGCGCTAAAGGAATCCATTAAAGTTTTTATTGTGAAAAAGGATGCTACCCTTACTACTGAGGAAATTATAGCCTATTGTAAAGCAAAAATGACTCCCTATAAGGTACCTAAACATGTGGAATTTTGTAATACTTTACCTAAGTCACCTATAGGTAAAGTATTAAGGAGGTTATTAAAGAAATAGACAGGCAAAAAATTCCTCCATCCCATTCATATATTGTAGTACGACTAAATAGCTTCGTAAAACAAGATGAAGGCCTACGCTTAAATACAAAAACACATATTCAGATTAGGGGTAAAACCTATTTTGTACTACTTCTTTCTTGAGAAAGAAATAGCTAAAATCAATCCTTTTGCAAAAAGCTTCGACATGCTATATTATTTATTCAAATATTTACATGCTACCTTTCAATGGCCTGGAACTGGTTTATTTAAATATATTTCTTTCCGAGCGGCTATGGCAACCCTTAGCTCTTTTACCATCATTTTTCTACTCGGTCAACGCTTTATAGACGCTTTAAGCAAAAAAAAAATAACAGAATCCAATCGACCATTGGGGTTTGAAGCCAAACAAAAAATAGATACGCCTACTATAGGGGGTATACTTATTATACTGGCAACCGTTGTGCCTACTTTGCTCTTTTCAAAATGGCATAACATATACATTATTTTACTATTAACCACTACTATTTGGATGGGGTTAGTCGGCTTTTTGGACGACTATATCAAGGTATTTAAAAAACAAAAAAATGGACTAAATGGATGGATCAAACTATTGGGCCAAGTTATTTTAGGTCTTATCGTGAGTACTACCCTTTATTTTCACAAGAACGTAGTCATACGTGCGTTACCCATGACACCTGATCAAACCGCTACTATACCATCGGATCAAGTCATCTCTCCTACATATAATGACACAAAGTCTACTAAAACAACCATTCCTTTTTTTAAAGGCAATGAATTAGATTATGCAAAAATAACAGCCTGCTTACTAGGCAATACAAATTATACATCGATCATTTATATGTTGGTAGTTGTTTTTATCATTGCTGCTGTCTCCAATGGTTCAAATTTAACCGATGGCCTTGATGGATTAGCCGCTAGTACCTCTGTAATAGTTGGTACTACATTAGCCGTTCTTGCTTACTTATCTGGCCATATTATATTTGCCCAATATTTAAATATTATGTATATCCCAAATTTAGGGGAGCTTACTATATTTTGTTGTGCCTTTGTGGGGGCATGTATGGGCTTTCTTTGGTATAACGCCTATCCTGCACAAATTTTTATGGGTGACACAGGCAGCTTAACCATTGGTGCGGTTATTGCTGTAGTAGCCATTTGTATCCGAAAGGAACTGATGATTCCCATGCTATGTGGCATATTTTTGATGGAAAATCTATCGGTAATATTGCAAACCAGTTATTTTAAATTTACCAAAAAACGTTATGGCGTGGGTAAACGAATTTTTAAAATGGCACCTCTCCACCACCACTATCAGAAACTAGGATGGCACGAATCAAAGATTGTGACACGATTTTTTATTATCAATCTTTTATTAGCGATTGCTACCTTAGTGACGCTAAAAGTCCGCTAGTAAGGAATTTGCTAATTTTTTAAATGTCTATGACCTACTTGGGTTACCCACTACACATGACACACTCTTGTGTCCCTTCAGTCGGCCCCGAGAAAAGTGTTGACACTGTTTCTCCCTTTTGTATCGTAAACTTAATGGCATCTGCTGCAGCTTTGGTACGTAAATAATACATTCCTGTTTTTAACCCCTTTTTCCAGGCATAAAAATGCATAGAGGTTAGTTTAGCCATCGTGGCATCCTTTACATAAAGATTTAGACTTTGGCTTTGACAAATATAAGGTGCGCGGTCTGCTGCCATATCAATAATAGACTTCTGAGGAATCTCCCAAACGGTTCTATACATCTTTTTAATATACTCAGGAATACATGCAATCTGTTGAATAGAGCCATTACCGATTATCAATGCTTCTTTCACCTCTTCATTCCAAAGACCAAGTTGAATCAGATCTGCTAATAGATATTTGTTTACAACAATAAATTCCCCAGAGAGGACCCTTCGGGTGTAAATATTGGCCGTATAGGGTTCAAAGCATTCATTGTTACCCAGTATTTGGGAAGTAGAGGCAGTAGGCATTGGTGCAACCAATAGTGCATTTCTTATGCCGTGTTGAGCTATTTCTTTACGTAAATGGTCCCAATTCCACCTACCGGAAGAAGGGGTTACCCCCCACATGTCAAATTGAAGGATACCTTCCGACATAGGTGACCCAGGATAGCTTTCATATACCCCTTCTTTTTGGGCCAAATCTTTAGAAGCAGTTAATGCGGCAAAGTAAATGGTCTCAAAAATTTCTTGATTCAGTAACCGTGCTTCTGGGCTGTCGAAAACAAGTCTCATTTTAAGAAAAGCATCTGCTAATCCCTGTACACCAAGGCCCATAGGTCTGTGCTTTAAGTTAGAATAGCGTGCTTCTGGCAAAGGATAATAGTTTCGATCGATCACTTTATTAAGATTTTTAGTGACCAGATAGGTTACCTCATATAATTTGGTATGGTCAAAGGATCGATTATCATCTACAAACATCGGCAATGCAATAGAAGCAAGATTGCATACTGCGATTTCATCAGGTGCAGTATATTCTATAATTTCTGTACATAAATTACTAGATTTTATAGTCCCCAAATTTTTTTGATTAGACTTTTCGTTGGCCGCATCTTTATAAAGCATATAGGGCGTTCCCGTCTCTATTTGTGCCTCCAGAATTGCAAACCAAAGCGTTTGTGCTTTAATAGAAGTACGGGCTCTACCTTCTTTTTCATACTGTTTGTATTTTTGTTCAAATGCTGCCCCATAACAGTCTGCAAGCCCTGGTGCTTCGTTGGGACAAAAGAGTGACCACATTTCATCTGCCTCTACACGTTCCATAAATAAATCTGGAATCCATAGGCCATAGAAAAGATCTCTAGCCCTTCTTTCTTCTTTGCCATGGTTTTTCTTCAATTCTAAAAAATCAAAGATATCCGCATGCCAAGGTTCTAGATAGATGGAAAAACTACCTTTTCGTCTACCTCCTCCTTGATCTACATAACGAGCAGTCATATCAAAGTTGCGCAGCATCGGCACAATCCCATTCGACATCCCATTGGTCCCTCGAATATAAGAACCAGTCGCACGTATATTATGAATGCTTAGTCCAATGCCTCCAGCAAATTGTGATATTTTGGCACATTGTGTAAGGGTGTTGTAAATGCCTTCAATACTATCATTTTGTGTCGTTAATAAAAAACAGGAAGAAAGTTGTGGTCTAGGTGTGCCTGCATTAAAAAGCGTAGGCGTGGCATGTGTAAACCATTTTTCAGACATAAGTTGGTAGGTGTCAAGCACAGCGTTCAGGTTATCACCATGAATGCCTAGTGCGACACGCATCAACATATACTGAGGCCGCTCCACAATTTTTCCATTTATTTTTAACAAATAAGAGCGTTCCAGTGTTTTAAAGCCAAAAAAATCATAAGAAAAATCACGTTCATGTACAATCGCATCGTCTAAAGTGGCTGCATGTTCCGAAACGATCTTATAAATGGCTTTGTCTATGAGGGAAGCATTCGTTCCAGTTGCAGGATTTACATAGGTGTAGAGCCTTTTTATGGTACTAGAAAAAGATTTACTGGTTGCTTTATGTAAGTTAGAAATGGCTATTCTAGCTGCTAGAATGGTATAATCTGGATGATATACAGCCATTGCTGCTACGGTTTCTGCCGCTAAACTATCTATAGCTGAAGTCGCTACCCGATCGTGAATGCCTTCAATAATCTTTTTGACAATCGCAATTATATCGATATAATCCCTATTTAATCCATAGCAAAGTTTCTCTATTCTAAGGGTTATTTTATCGAATTTAATTGATTCTAACCGTCCATCTCGTTTTACAACTAACATCTACTTTTTATAAATTTTTGATGATGCATCAAATGATAGGCGATGCTATACTCAACTTACGGCTTGCCTATATAGCACACCTAAAGCGGTACAAATTTAATAGTTTTAGCTTACCTAATCCAACCTTATGTTGAATGATACGGTTCTTGAATGGTTGGGCTGCTTTTGGATTGATCAAAAAATAGCCTATATATTTATTTGACGCTGTGCGTAAAAATAGTATCGCTCAGCACACATACTAGGTATGCACACGGATTGATGAAAGCTAAAATGGCTCATCTAGCTTAAATCGTGCTTTGTCTTTATCCTCAGAGATACTGTTCATCACACCTGATTTTTGGTATTCTCCTACCCTTTTTTCAAAAAAATTTGTTTTTCCTTGTAGGGCAATCATTTCCATAAAATCAAATGGGTTGGTTACGTGATAGATTTTTTTACACCCCAGCTCCAATAGCAACCTATCTGCAACAAACTGAATATACTGGGTCATCAACGTTGCATTCATGCCAATTAACTTAACGGGCAAGGCATCAGATACAAATTCACTTTCAATAGCTACTGCATCGGCTATAATTTGGGCCACCTGTTGTTCTGGGAGTTTATGTTTGATGTGCGCGTTGTATAGCAAACAAGCAAAATCGCAGTGTAATCCTTCATCTCTGGAAATAAGCTCATTAGAAAAAGTGAGCCCCGGCATTAAGCCCCTCTTTTTAAGCCAGAAAATAGCACAAAAACTACCGGAAAAAAAAATGCCCTCTACTGCTGCAAAGGCAATTAATCGTTCTGGAAATGATCCTTTACTAATCCAGCGCAGTGCCCAATCTGCTTTCTTACCAACCCATTCAATGGTTTCTATAGCATTGAATAATCTATGGCGTTCTTTGGGATCTTTGACATAGGTATCAATCAGTAAAGAATAGGCCTCAGAATGGATATTTTCAATAGCGATCTGGAATCCGTAGAAAAATTTTGCCTCTGTATATTGTACCTCATTCGCAAAATTTTGAACTAAATTTTCATTTACAATCCCATCACTGGCCGCAAAAAAAGCAAGGACATGGGTAATAAAATGCTTTTCGCCAGATATGAGGTTTTCCCAGTCTTTTATATCTTGACTAAGATCAATTTCTTCTGCAGTCCAAAAACTAGCTTCGGCTTGTTTGTAAAACCCCCAAATATCTTGATGTTCAATAGGAAATAAAACAAATCTATTTTTATTCTCTTGTAAAAGTGGTTCATCTACATACGTGTGATTGCGCATCTGATTCTTTCGTTTTATTTAGTTGGCAAGTACCATATAAATTTAGGCTATAAGCTGTGTCCACAACAAACTTAGTCAAATGCAACCAAAGGTTCAACATTAGGCATAGCTTTGGAGGCTATTTATCTTATCTATTTTCTTGCTTTTAAAAACTATCATGTAAAATAATTAATGATAAAACATTTTGATGGTTAATGATAAAGGGCTAGATTTGAGCTATATATTTTTTACCTTTATATTTCTTTATCTTTTGATGCAGACTAAGTCTAAAGTTAGGTATATCAAATGGTTTAGAGATGAATGGTTATTGCTTTAGAATCTTTAATTGTATCACTATGGTTGTTGCACAGCTTTATTTCTATCTTTTTTTGATCGCTGGGTGTCTTATATTTTTTTATTTTTTCCCAGTTGGTCTTTGGATTACGGCCCGTTTTTCAGGCGTACAAGTTGGTTTATTTGAGTTGGTTTCTATGCGGATTCGTAAAGTGCCGCCTGCTGTTATTGTAGATGGACTGATTGTAGCTACTAAGGCAGGTCTCAAGTTGACCTTGACCGAGGTTGAAACCCATTATTTAGCCGGTGGTCATGTACCATCTGTAATTAAAGCGCTTATTTCTGCAGATAAAGCCAATATTGGTCTTTCATTTAAGCAAGCTACTGCGATTGACTTAGCTGGTAGGGATGTATTTCAGGCCGTCCAAATTTCTGTTAATCCAAAGGTTATCAATACCCCTTCTGTAGCAGCTGTAGCTATGGATGGCATTCAGCTGATTGCCCAAGCAAGGGTTACGGTTAGAGCCAATATTCAGCAATTGGTAGGGGGTGCTGGAGAAGAAACTATTTTGGCCCGTGTAGGAGAGGGTATTGTTACCTCTATTGGTTCTTCTGAGAGTCATAAAGAGGTATTAGCCAATCCAGATAAAATTTCACAGTTGGTATTGAATAGAGGTTTAGATGCAGGAACCGCTTTCCAGATACTTTCTATTGACATTGCTGATGTCGATGTAGGTGACAATATTGGTGCCAAACTCCAAATTGATCAAGCGAATGCCGACTTACGTGTGGCTGAGGCCAAAGCAGAAGAAAAGCGTGCCATGGCGGTAGCTTTAGAGCAAGAAATGAAGGCTAAATCTGAAGAAGCAAGGGCCAAGGTTATTTTATCTGAAGCAGAAGTGCCACAGGCTTTGGCCTTTGCTTTAAGAAAGGGCCAGTTGGGTGTTATGGATCATTATCGTATGCAAAATATAAAAGCAGATACCCAAATGCGTGCTAGTGTAGCAGCAGATGACATGCTCCCAAGCAAAGGACATTAACGTAATAAAAATAACCAATAGAAAAATTATAGTTCCTTGTTAGTCCAACTTAGCTAAGTCTATCTTTTACCGAAAAATCTATGCATTTTGTGCAATTATATTGGACTAAAAACTCCATACAAAAAAACAACCACTTTATCTCTGTATAATATCAATCTAAATTATATATTTTTAATTTGATAATCAGTATCTCAAATAGATTATGCAATCTATTTGAGATACACTTAACCATAAGCCAATCTATCCCATTTGTTCTAAAAATGTAGCAATTCTCGTATGAGTCTTCTTAGTACCCAGTAGGACTATAATTTCTATAAGGTCTGGACCAGCCATTTTTCCTGTAAGGGCCATACGCAATAGAGGCATCATACCAGAAATAGGCGTTACTTCTAGCAACTGTTTAATCTTATTCGGATTCCACTCTACGAGGGAAGCAAGCCCTGTATGAAAAGCCATGATCCCCTCTTTGGTTTGGTGATTCCATTTTTTCTGGATTAGTTCAGCGTTATAATCTACAGGATCAAAGAAAAAAAATCTACCTTCTTGCCAGAAATCCTTTGGGAAAGTAATTCTATCTTTCACCAAGTTACAAATGGCTATTGCATCTTGCTGGCTACAAACTACATTTTCTTGTGCAGCTTCTGTTATAAAGTAGTTCGCCCAAGCAGTTGGGCCTTGTTTTTTAATATGTTGTTGGTTAAACCATTTGGCTTTTGCCATATCAAACTTAACACCTGACTTGCCTAGTCGTTCCAAAGAAAAGGCCTCTATTAAGCCTTTTTTGGTAAATATTTCTTGATGGGTACCTGGATTCCACCCCAATAAAGCCAAGAAATTCAACAATGCTTCTGGCAAATAGCCTGCTTCTCTAAATGCCTTTTCAACGGTCAGATCTGGGCTATTCCAAGCGATAGGGAAGGCAGGAAAGCCATATTGATCGGCATGACGCTTACTTAATTTTCCTTGACCATCGGGGGCCAATAGTAGCGGTAGATGTATAAATTGGGGCATTATATCTCCCCAGCCTAGGCAACGGTACAACCATATATGAATAGGGGTAGAGGGTAGCCACTCTTCACCACGGATGACATGGCTGATTTGCATCAGATGATCATCTATAACACTAGCAAAGTGATAAGTAGGCAAACCATCTGACTTCATCAAAACCTTATCATCCAAGGCCGTAGTATCTACTTTTACCCAGCCACGAATGCCATCACGAAAGCGTATAAGGGTTTTATGCGGCATTTTTAGTCGAATCACATAGGGTTTGCCTACGGCGATCCATTCCTTGACCTGTTCGATAGGCATGGTCAATCCATTGCGCATCCATTCACGGCTAGTGGCATTATACTGTGGATTGGCCACTTTTGCTGCTTTAAGTCGTTCCCGCATCGCCTCAATTTCTGCTGGTGTGTCAAACGCATAGTAGGCATGTCCACTATCCAACAAAGGTTGGATGTACTTTTGATAGATCCCAATCCGTTCAGATTGTTTATAAGGACCAAATGCCCCCCCTTCTTGAGGGCCTTCATCTGGTACAATCCCTAGCCAGCTCAAGCTTTCTAGAATATAAGCCTCCGCACCAGCCACCCAACGTTTTTGATCAGTATCTTCAATACGGAGTATAAAACGGCCTCCTTCTTTTTGGGCTAAAAAGTAATTATAAAGAATGGTTCTAACACTACCAATATGTAGTGCCCCCGTTGGACTAGGTGCAAACCGTACACGTACTGCCATATATCAATGTGAAAAATAATACAAATACAATAGTTAGAAAAACTTACCCAGATGGACATCTAGAAGTTATATTTTGGCCAAAACAGTAATGCCACCTTTTACTTTATCCCCTACAGATACTTGAATATCGGCATCTAGCGGCAAATAAACTTCTGCTCTCGAACCAAACTTAATAAAGCCACATTTTTCACCCTGTTGAACTGCCTCACCTTCTTTAAAATAAAACTTGATGCGACGTGCCATAAAACCAGCTATTTGTCTAAAAAGAATTTGCTGACCATTCTCATTTTCAATTACAATAGAGGTTCTTTCGTTATGTGTACTGGCTTTGCGATGAAAAGCAACCAGGTACTTACCTGGATGGTATTTAAAAAAGACAATTCTGCCAGACATCGGAAATCGATTGACATGTACATTAAAAGGAGACATAAATATACTAACTTTGATGCGATCTTCCCGTAAGTACTCTTCCTCATACACCTTTTGAATACTCAAAATTTTACCATCTGCTGGCCCCAATATATATTGATCTTGGGTATGAATGATCCGGTATGGATCCCTAAAAAAATAGATCAACCAAAAATACAAAGCACCACTTACTACTGTAAATCCTATGGATTGGCGGTAACTAAACAGCACTTTTTTATGGATGCCATAATAAATCA
>ANMQ01000021.1_pt1 | contig 15617 bp, 14 predicted proteins | sample 507748 | NCBI WGS metagenome assembly ANMQ01 (sample SAMN01728977, study PRJNA163505) | wasp metagenome | isolation source: Encarsia pergandiella - a minute parasitoid wasp | collected 2006-10 | reverse complement strand
CTCCCCCACTAACAGAAGGGGGCTAGCGTGGACAAAACTTTCCTGGTGCTGCTGATGACAGCACTCGTAGCATCATCCGCCTGGGCCGATCCCACTGCCACGGCGACGGCCAACGGTGGCATGGGCGGTGCGGGGGGCGCTGCAATGGGGGGTACGGCGTCGGGAGGCAGTGCAACCGGCGGCGCGGCGACCGGAAATGCGTCCAGTGTCATGGTTTCGGTGGCCAACGGCGTGGGTGGGTCCGACGGCAGTAGTGCCGGTACACCCACCACCATCAACTACGGGGGCAGCTACACGGTACGCACTACCCCGCCTATCGCCGCACCCTCGTTGACCTCCACGTTTTCCGATACCTGCATGGGTTCATCGTCTTTCGGCGTAAGCATGGTGGGCTTCGGTGCCACCGGTGGCACCACCATGGTCGATGACGCTTGCGTGCGGCGCCTGGACTCGCGTGAATTCCGCGCCATGGGGATGGAGGACGTGGCCCTGGTGTTCAATTTCAATAAAGTTGTAGACCAAAATTGTGGCTTTGAAACCTCAATATTGTTGCAATTAAATCATAAACAACGCCAGTCATGGTTTTGCGGGCTGCTAACGAAATGGTTTGGGCCTAAATCTATATTAATAGAGTCGTAGACCACATCTGTGCTTGATGCTAGCTTCAATGGGTCGTGATTTGCCGATAGAAAAATAAAATGGGTCGGCGGTTATTTTTCTGTCTCTCCCCCATTTTTGCCCCTTTTTTCTTTCCCCAATTGAAAAGAAAAACCAGAAATACATGCGTTGGAATGATTTCATCAAAAACACGCATCCATTCAAATCCTTATCCAACAAACCGCATTATCTGGAATGCTTTTCTAAAATCGGAAAGCGCTTGATGAGCCCTACAAATATGGTTTTCCATGTTCGCGTGGCACATTGATGTTTTCGTAGAAAGAATTTATAACGGTCAAATTCGTCGATGCACTAACTTGCATCGATGTTTTTCAATTAGACCAGCGAGCATATCTGACCGTGGACCACCAACGACGACTTGAAGTTAAAAAGGGCTTCGAAGATCGAGGAGAAACGATCACGGATTGGGCTAGAGAGCACAACTTTCAAGCACATTTGGTTTATGCGGTTTTAAACGGCAGGCAGAAATGTGTGCGCGGGGAATCTCACAAGATTGCTGTAGCACTTGGATTGAAGTCTGAACCCAAGGTAATTCGACTAAGCACGGAGGCAGTGTGAGTTAGAACTACAAAAGGAAAACGCCAAACGGTCTGCAAACCGTTTGGCGTCTAATCTGGGGGACCAGATTCACTACTGTATATAGCGAATCTACGCGTCTATTCTGTACGCGTCAATCCCCCCTTTTTTTGATTTTTGAACGCTTAACAAGCGGGCAAGGACTTTGTTCGTCCATAAAAAAGGAAATTGAATGAGAAAGAGAGTGCAATTCACACCAATTCGACTACGTAACTGGGAGCTGAAAGGGCGAGGCACTGGCACTTTTTCCAGATATCAGCCATGGCATCAGGTGACTCGTGGCGATCCAGCAAGTAAGGGGCGGTCGCACATACTCAACGTCGCATTCCTCGGCCGACAGGTTCATCTCCTTTCAGACAATGAACTAGAAGTCTTCGGCTTCATATGCATGCTGCCAGATGTCATCGACATACGTGAGCAATATCCACTCAGCTTGCGAACACATCCAATTGAGCGAGCCGCTTACAACGCATCTGAGATCGGTAAAAGTGGAATAGGAACACTAGAGATAGCAGCGGCGATTGGTTATAAGCATCCTACAGTGCGTAATGAAGGAGACATAGAGTACTGGAGGTTATCGACCGATTTTGCTGTGACAAGAAGGGTTGAAGTCAATGTACGAAAGATCATGGCTATTAGCGCGAAGTACGAAACCAAGGTTCTAACCAAGCGAGCATATCAACGGCAAGAGGTAGACAAGCTTTACTGGGAATCACAAGGAGATGATTGGTTGTTCATAACGCCAGAACTGTCTTCGCGTTCTGTGCGCATGGCTGTTCGAAATGCATTGCCATGGGCTATTGCATCACACATCAGCGAAGTGGTCTCAACTGACCAACTACAGCAATGCGGAGCTCTTAAATCTCTGCTAGATGGCACGACACTTACTCAATGCATAGCAATTATTAGCGCTTCATTAGAAATCACACCTGAAGAGGCGAAACGCGCGTTCTGGCAATCGGTGTGGAAAGGAATACTTCCAATTGAGTTAAATCATCAATTGTGGAGAAATTTGCCTATCAGGTTCTTAAGTAGCTCAGCTTTCTGGGAACAGAATCCAATCGCTTCCGGGAGAACTGCATGGTACTGAAGTTCAATGGTGTCATCCGAATAGAAGATGACTTTCTCTGCGGCGATCACCGAGTGATTGGGTTGCATCCAAACCGAGATCAAGTCTCGCTTTTCAAACTGAACGACAACGATGGTAAGGCTGCGAAAGAGTCGCAGCAGTCGAAGTGCCCAACTCAGGTAGTTGTGAGGTCGTACCTACTAGGACTTATATCAAGCGGGAAGTTGACTTGCGTAGAAGAGCTTGAACAGACATTTATGAGGCAAGAGGTGGCCCGACTTTCTGGCAAAGCTAAAGCAAAGTATGAGCGACGTCTGCAGATTGCATCGCACTTCTCAGACCCAATTGAGATTGCTAAGGTGCTGCAAGATCACGGCGGTATATCTCCTCTTATCAAGAGGGCGATACGAGACACTGGCTGCGGTAAATCGACGGCGTATAAAGTATGGAACCTGTATTGTAAGTATGGCTTCAGCAAGCTTTCATTGATTCCTCGATACAACCAATGTGGAGGGCCGGGAACTGTGAAGCGCTGGGTAGATGGAAATCCCATTGTCGGTAGAAAGACACTAAGAGAGAAATTTGGGGAAGGAGCTGTTGTAACGCGAGTAGGCATTACAGACGTAAATGCCAAACGCCTATTAGCCGCGATTAGGAGAAAAGTCAAAGAGCAGCATATGTCTGCGAAGCAGGCATATAAAGAATCGATCACAGAAGTCTACGGTAAAACAGACAAAGAGAACTCGAACAAGCCAGACAAACAGGCTGCTGAAAAAGGGACATATCCGAGTTACCAGCAGGTTAGAAGAATCCACGTCCAATCAATCCCCAGATTGCAGCGAATCCGAGACCGAGTGGGTGATAACTATTTCGATCGCAATTTCAGAGGGCTTATAGGTTTCTCGCAGGAGCAATGCTCTGGACCTGGTCAACTTTATGCAATTGATGCCACTATGGGTGATGTTCATCTCGTAAGTAATACTGATGCGCGAAACCTGATAGGAAGGCCAATTGTCTACATCATCGTTGATGTTTGGTCGACAGCCATAGTAGGTTTTTATGTCTGCCTTGAAGGTCCGAAGTGGGATACAGCGAAAGAGGCTATTTACTCTTTGGCGATTGGCCCGCGCCAATTTGCGAAACTGTGGGGCTTTGATCCGAGTGCTAAATTTCTTGACCCGATGCCTACGCTGCCATGGGCAATGCTCTGTGATCGCGGCGAGTATTTGAGTGCTGCAGCTAACGCCTCATCTTCGGCCCTTGCGATGCAGCTTATTTTGAATCCTTCGTATCGTCCCGATCTGAAAGGTATTGTTGAGGTATTACATCGCGTCGCAAAAGATTTTCAGCTTTCACGAATTCCAGCGGCGTTTGATCGTAGACGCGAAGAATTGCGAAACAATCCCAAAGCAGCGCAGCTGACATTGGGTGCCTATGTAAAGTATCTGTATTCCTTCTTTCAAAAATACAATTTCACATCCCTTCGCCGGGAGAGAATGACGACCCATATGATCGCCGATGGCGTCTCTGCTACACCAGCTGGGCTATGGACTTATGGTCACAAACAACAGATTGGTTTTACAAGAGCACATTCACCTATTGAGCTCATGACCCATCTACTTCCGAGTCAAAAGGCGAGCATTACTCAGAATGGTTTTTTCTTTGATCAACTGAAGTATGAATCACCTGAGTTGATAAATGCTGAAGTGACAGGCATAGCTCGGAATGATGGTCGCATCAAAGAATCTGCTTTCTATTACCCCGGCAGTATGAACACAATCTGGACCATAAATGAGCGTACAGGAATTGAATCGCTAGTTCTGTCTCCCCATACCCGTATCACGTTAGATACCTCGTACTACGAATGGGATGATTTTAGTACGTATGAACGTATGCAAATGCATGAACTTGAACATGCAGAATATGTTGCTAACACTGAGCTAGTGCGTTCGACAAAGCAGCTGGTTGCGTCCGAAAAAGCAAAGACAGATGCAAGTATTTCGAGTGGCTATAAGTCATCTATTAGCGTGCGGAAAGCAAGGGCAGCCGAGATTCCTTTTAAGTCCCCTAAGGAGCCTGCGCAGAAGGTAACGCCATTTACTTCGGGATCGATTTATCCTGAGAAAGTCGTAGTAAACAACGAGCATGCTAGTGGGTTAGCTGCACTCATTCAGGCCCGTCGTAGTAAGGCGAACAGATGAGTTTCCTACCCGAGTATGACAACAATATTCTCATTGACGCATTAGGGCCTATACGCACCCCGTTTTCGATCAGCGACAAGTACCTCTACTTGCCTCCCGTACCGGTGGATACAAGTGCATTGCCGTTTCATGTGCGTGTGCACGCTCTTTATTCGCTAGTGAAAATGTTCGTTCCGAGCCATGAGAATGTCAGGATTGCTACTACCATCGATCTGATGTTAAGGCAGGGATATATCTCACGCAATCCTGCTGAACCAAAATCATGGCATCACGTATATGCCGATCCTAAGTCAGAAAGCCTGATTCAGATACCGACACTTGCTTCTTCAGTGACAGGTATTAGTGGTGTTGGTAAGTCCTCATCGATTGAGCGCGCACTGCATAGTTATCAGCAGGTTGTGACTCACGCTAGATATCCAAATCTTATCGGATCACATAAGCAGTTGGTTTGGTTGAAGGCTGATATTTCTGACGATGGCGGAGGAAAAGCGTTGGCATTAGATTTAATGCGTCAAACAGATGAAGTGCTAGGGACCGGTTACTTCTCCGGGTATACCCATGCAACTGCGAATGGAACCATACTGTTAAGTCAATGGCGGCGGATAGCTCTATTGCACGGGTTGGGCATCTTGGTGCTGGATGAAATTGACAATCTCTTCAAAATTCCGACTGTTGAGGAGAGGCGCCGGAATCGATCAAAAAATGTAATTCGAATTATTGAAGATCAGACGTTGAAGTGGTTGATTTCTTTGAGTAATACATACGGCATCCCTGTCATGTACTCTGGTACTCAAGAAGCGATCAGAATGTTTGGTAGTCGATTTGCCACTGCGCAGAGAAGTACATTTCTGGGCCTGCACGAAATACAGCATTTTGAATCGCCCAACGATCCACAATATGCTGAGCAATTGTTTCCTTTGCTTTGTGAATATCAATGGCTCGATGAAAAGATGCCTCCAACAGATGAATTGCGATGCTTACTCCATGACTTGTCTGGTGGCGTGATGCGCATTATGTTGAGCTTATGGTCTCTCGCACAGCGACATGCTCTGGAGAGAGGGGCACGATGTATGTGTTTCTCAGACTTGCAACATGTAATGGCGACAAGTCTGCAAAACCTGAACAACGCAATTTCAGCATTGAAGTCAAATGATCCTGATCGACTGGCGCGATACACCGACCTCATGCGAAATATTGACTAATAGGATTGGTGAGTATTCGTATGAGTGCTGCCACCATTCCGAAGGCCTAGATAACACAGCTAACCGCGTTTCAAGACTGCCAAGAGATTTAGTCTCTTTGAATCCCTCATTCTGCTCAAACAGATATTCTCAATTGAGTCTTAGCCCAACGCGCCAAACTATGATGCAATTCAAGTTGATCTGTTAAGGGGAGAGAGCTGTGCCACGTTCACATCGACTAAAAATGCAAAGAGATTCTCAGGCTCAGAGACCGAGATCGATTGTCACCGAAGGCTTGATAGTTGCAGGTGCTACCGCGGCAGCCTACCTGCTGACATTCGCTTACGAGTATGGCTACTGCTCATATTTCGGAATTCCGGGCTTTCTGATTGAGCCGTCGACGGGAACAATCCTATTCGCAGCTATTTTCATTTTAGTGGCAGGTGTCCTTTTCATCGAATTAAGCCACTTACCACGTGTATTGCTGTCCGCTATACCTTGGCCGATCCTCCGACTGCGTTTAACATTATTGGCGCTTATTTGGGGAACGCATACGGCAATGGGGCTATCGTTTAATTGGCTCAAGTTGCTCAATTTGAGCATGTTGACTTTGCTTTTGGTCGGTACATACCTATATGCGCTAATTTTCACATCGGGATCATTTGCCGAACGTATTTCTAAGGGAGAGAAGGATGCAGAACTCCCTAAATCCGCGTGGGATGGACCGAAGAAAATCTTCGGAGCGACTGCTGTTGGCTCAGTGCTTATCTTTTGCTTTGCAATGAATAGTGCGTTTGTAATTGGCACGTTACACGCACGATTTCAAACAGGTTTCACCATCGTTAAATCGACCCCAGACCTTGCAGTCGTCAAACGGTATGGGGACCGATTGATCGCCATTCGTTACGAGGGACGATCGCCTCAAGCTACTGGTGAGTTTCGAGTGATAGAAAAGGAAAAGGATATGGAGTTCATGAATTTGGAAAAGCTTACTATTCAATCAGTACGAAACAATATGAATAATAAATCTGCCAATTAGAATATTTCCGTGAACTGAATTTCACTGTTGGAAGATAGCAGACATTGATGCCTTCAAATGTGAGTTGTGCATGAACTTTGTAACTATCAAGTTGCACTTAACGAGTAGGGGCTACAAATGAAAAGGCAGTAGCGCAGCTGATCCAAGTTGAGCTCGTCTTGTCACACTTCATAAGCAGTTTTAGCTTTTGCTATTCGTGCATTTCCGTCAGCGAATCTTTAGTAAGTTTTAGAGAAACTTCCAAAGCGTGCCATGCAGTATCAGTCGAGTACAAATCTCGTGTGTCAAAAAGCACGATTTGATTAGGTGAAGGCTTTGCGAAATTAATCGAATCAATATGAAAACGGGTACTTCGGAATTCAGATTCATAACATTGCATCGTAGTTCGTAACTGCTCCCCCATGTCCGAATCGGGTGCTTGCAACCGCAAACCTCTTTTTTTTCCTTCCTGTATGAATTTTTTCGCATAGGTAGGAGTGGACGCAAACAAAGGCCTTTTGTACCATGTACCATGAGTCCAAAATGCGGGGCGTTGAAGCGGTTCTAATTCCAGCTGTAGCGACCTAATCAATGCATCGAGTTGTTCAATATTGCGATTCTTAATTGCTGTTATCTCATCAATTTTTTGAAGATGATGGAGTGCCAAGACCGCTGCAAGGGGATGCCCCCGCAGGTTCACACCCATGCCTAACTTTCCGATAGAAAGCATAGGGCTTGACGTAGTTATTTCTTCTGCTATGCGGTGCTTTGCAATGCCGAATAATAAGCTGCGCTCAAAAATCTCTCGGTGCTTGGTATATAAAATACCGCCCAGTCCGCCCGAAACCAGCTTTGTTGTACCGCAACTAAAAAAAGAAATATCTCCTATGGTGCCTAGGGGAATTCCATTAATACACCCGCCATGAGCATGAGAGCAATCTTCTATTAGAGCAACGCCATACTTATCAGCGAGCGCTCGAATATTAAGTATGTCATTCGGCTTTCCCCATTGATGATTCACCACAATTGCTTTAGTCCGATTACCAATTGCATCGGCAATCGCTAACGTGCTGATTGAGCCGTCGTTATTACAATTTACAAACACTGGCCGCAGACCAAATTGTATCAACGGCGTTATAGTGCCCCGAAACGTTATGCTCGGAACAATGACTTCAGACTCTTCCTCGAGATCCAAGGCAAAAAGGGCGGCACAATATGCCGAGGTTCCTGAGTTATAAAATGAGGCGTATCCGGTTGAGTTAAGTTTCTTGATGAATGATTGCTCTAACTCCTCAACACTTGGATGTTGATCTACCGCACCTAAGTTGTCTGCATGAGTGATTTCTATTACTGACGAATTAATGCTTTCATCATAGAACGGCCACAGCTTCTCTTTAACCATCCTGACACTCACTTTTTCAGAACTGAAATTTTCTGTTCTAAGTAGTTCATGATGTCTTTTACGACCGCCCCTGCCGTTTGATTTGCATCCACATTTTTATGTTCTATCTTTAACAAAGATAAGGCGTCTAGCTGGCCTTTAATAATTTCTTTCACAGCTAGCTCCGGAGATGCTTCCAATAAAATGGCATCACCTTTCTCTCGATTTCTAATTCGACAGATGGCCTCTTCTACTGATACGTTAAGGTAGATTGAGGCGTCAGGCTTGAGAACCATGTCAATCAAAGGAATGAATTTTTCAACATCTAAGTTGTATTGAAGGATACGTGCCGCTTGTTCCACAATATAGCTATCGCAAAAAACATGTTGAGTTACTGATCCTTTGTATGTCGTTAGCCCATAGCTTTTTTCGACAAGTTCTAGTGTGCGTGTAATTTCAACTGTTTCTCTGCCGTACACCGAGAATGGCCGAGCTCTTTTCTTAGTACTAGCAGCCGCTTCAAGCATTCTTACATGCTCGCTTTGGAACGGACGTTCATAAGCAAACGCCACACCGGCTTCATTAATCAGTTTTCTGGCGGTGTGGATGGCGGTGGTTTTTCCGCTACCGTCAACACCTACAATTTCAATAATCATTAAAGTTCCGGAATGTGTTCTTGATCATATTGCCGAAGTCGGTATGCGGCGCGCTTATAGGATTTAGGAATAAGCTCCCAATGTTCATTGTCAGCTGCATAACGTAACGGATAAAAAGGATCCATCATCAATCGACGTCCCATCATTACGATATCGGCCTGGCTGCTTTCGACTATCTGATTCGCATGTATCAAAGAAATAATCTCTCCTACTGCACAGGTCGCAATGTTGGCACGCACTTTAATGTCATTGGCGAACCCAACTTGGTATCCAGAAGCGGTTTCTTTTTTTAAATTCCTAATAATGCCCCCGGAGCTACAGTCAATAAAATCAACTCCCTCTTTTCTTAATAATTTTGATAAGGCAATAGAGTCTTCTATGGTGATTCCCTCAGGCATCCAATCGACGCACGACAGTCGAAATCCAAGTACGATCTCATCCCCTATCGCATTTCTAATGGCTTTTGCCAATCGTAACGGAAAGCGAAATCGACCCTCCTGATTGACTCCATAGTGGTCACTGCGATTGTTTGAAATTGGTGAAATAAATGAATGTACTAATCTGCCATGAGCAGCATGTACTTCGAGTAGTCGGAAGCCGCAATCTCGCGCGAGCTTTGCCGAATTAACAAAATCACTCACTACCAGCTCAATGTCTTCCTCCGTCATTTCTCGAGGCTCAGAGTATTCTTTGCCAAACGCAATTGCTGATGGAGAAATTAAATCCCACCCTCCTGCGGACGGAGGCAAAGCGCGGTCGCCATCCCAAGGGGCTGTTCTAGAAGCCTTTCTGCCTCCGTGGCAGAGCTGAATACCTGGAACGGCCCCTTGATCTGCAATTCTTTTGGCTAGACTCATAAACTGAGACAGTTCGGCATGACTATCTAGTACTAGATCCTGAGGAGTAACACGAGCGGCTTTGCTAATTGCTGTTGCCTCAACTATGACGCAACCAGAACCCAATGCTAGGGTCGTGTAATGTTGAAAATGCCAAGCGGTCGGATGTCCATTCGGGGACGAGTACTGACACATTGGGGGAACCCAAAGTCGATTCCTAAACAATGTGTCACGCAGGACTATTGGCTTAAGTATCTTTCCGTAGGTCTTGTAAGGCCCTATATCGGCTTTAAAATTTGTAGTCATGAAATTTTATTTCGTCATGAAACGTTTCATATACAAGATCTCTGTTCTTTTTATTAAAAAGATCTTTATAAGCCGTTGTTGATGGCCTAAATTGTGATTTGGCGTTTGTACTTAAACCTTTAAATTCTTTATTAAATTTATTAAAAACAAAAAAAAGATCATTGTTCAAATTTTCATATTTAGCGATAAAATCTAATATGGGTTTTCCATTTTGAGTGTACAGGTGCCAATTTCTAGCATCTAAAAATTCTCCTGACTCAATAAATTCGTTAAATGTTTGTTTTTCTTTTCTTCTTTTTAAACGATGAAAATACATAGAAACAATTTTGTCCCACGGATTTCTTTCGACGCAGAATTTAAAATATGATTTCCAAATATTGTTATCAATTTTTTTTGTTATTTCATTTGCGGGAATATGGTTATAGAACTGATTTTCTGAATAATTCTGCGCCGTTTTTCCACCCGCATCTATTCTGATTAATTCGTCTCGTGGTGAAATTGGAGTTATAACGTCATTTTCGTCGGCCAATTTTGAGAGCTCTATTTCTAGGGAGGTGCTTGCAGTTTTTCTGCATCGCACAAATATAACTTGTTGACGATGAAGAATAATCATTTTTGTTCTTTTGATATCAAATCATCAATTTTATTGACGCACTCTTGAATTTTTAAAAACTCAGTATTTAGAGTCAACATGGGTGAAATTGGATGCTCGTAGGGCGATGTTATGCCTGTAAAGTTTTTTAAATCACCGTGTCTTGCATTCTTATAAAGTCCTTTTACATCGCGTATTTCGCATGTCTGCAATGAGGTAGAAATAAAAATTTCTAGAAAATTTTTATTTCCAATAATATTTCTTGCCAAGTTTCTCTGCGTTATTAATGGTGAAATCAAAGCGCAAACAACCCAAAAACCTTGGGTGTTTAGTAGCTTAGCCACGCAAGAGATCCTACGAATATTTTCGGTTCTATCCGTCAAATTAAAAGATAAATCAACGCACAGGTTATTTCTAGTTTCGTCGCCGTCAAGCATCACCCAGCGCTCATTCTTGCGGCTATAGAATTCAACCAAATTTTGTGCAATAGTGCTTTTTCCAGCACCACTTAGACCTGTAAGCCAAATAGTTTTGCCCTGCATATTCGACAGAATTTAAATGTATTATTGCCAGCAGGCTTTATCGCGTTGCCAGATTGTTTGGTGGCCGATTATCATTTCTTTTCTGCTCACTTCATATCCCATATTCATATGAACTCACACGAAAATATCGCGCGTCAGGGCATCAGTGACGCACGATTAATTGCTCAGGAATTTCTCAAAAATTTTGATAAAAATCCGTTGAGTGTCATAGTTACCGGTTCATATGCAGAGGGGCTCGCAACTAAAAAATCTGATCTTGATCTAGTGCTCATAGCCGGGCATGCAACGGACTTTGGTTGTCGCAGTGGGGAATACATAGTCAAGTTAATCGGCGGCAGAAATGTGCAGGCGCTTGTTTTGGAAGCCGAAGAATTTAAAAAAACCCTGTCGACCTTTATGAGTAGACAGAAGGATCAGACCGCATGGTCATGGCTTGATTATGTGAATCGCCTCACACATGGCATGGTCTTGTCTGGACACGACGCATTTGAGAAGCTAACGGAAGGTTTTGAAAGATCTCGTTTGCTTCGCATGCAGTACTTACATAGCCTTTCGCGAGCACTGGAAAAATATGACGATTTACTAGGGCAACGTGACGAAAAAAGTGCGCGGCAAGCCATTTTTTTTTCTGATGATTTGCTTACCAATTGCATGAACTGCTTACTTTCATCAAAAGGGGACACCTATCTACGTCCAAAGTGGTTGGCCACACGAGTTGAAAGGACCTTGAAAAACTCGCCGTTGGTAGATCATTTCTTTTCCTTCAAACTTGGAAACCGGAATGTTTCTAATCCGTGGGCCCTAGTCGAAAAGGAGATGCTGTTGTGTAGAACAATAATGGGAGAAGCTGCAGGAATAATTTCACCTATACCGGAGCAAGATACGCCGCCTTTATCACCTATCGTCTCGCCTAATCCATGGCTCTTCGTTTTCTCAAAAGGCCAGCGTTTTTTTGTCAAGGATGTGTCGCGAACTTTTGAATTGAGTCCAGCTTCAGCAAGGATAATTTTTAGTCTTTCTAAGCCCCTTTCTCAGTCCAATTTTCTTGAGTGGATAAGTTCCTGGGCTGGACAACCGGGCATAGATACTGCCTATAAACTTGAACAACAAAATCTAATCTTTATTACGAATTGAATTAAAAAAATGAATAGCTCCGCCCAATCATCTCGCCAGGTCACAATATCAAAAGAAGCGCCATTGAAATCATTTACGCAAATGGCGCTTCCTGGAAGCAAGTCCATTTCGCTACGCTGTTTGGTACTCGCAGCGCTAGCTGATGGGGTCTCACAAATTAATCACTTGGGAGTTTGTGATGACACTGATTTTATGATCCGTGCACTAGTAGATCTAGGATGCGACATACGGCGTGTCGATGATGTTCATATCGTCACAGGGCATGGGGGGAGATTTGGTAAAGGAAAATTACAACTCAACGCAGGTTTGAGTGGCACGTCTACAAGATTCCTCTTAGCTTTAGCTGCACTAAGGACGGATGAAACGTTGCTAGATGGTCTGCCGCCATTACGAGTACGGCCGAACCAATACCTGGTTGACGCATTATGTGATCTTGGCAATCAGATTAAAAAAGTAGGTGAGCTTGAACTACCTTTGAAAATTGTTGGGGCTACTAATTGGGGTAGCCGCATAAAAATGAGAGGCGACGTATCAAGTCAATATTTTTCAGCGCTACTCCAGATTGCGCCTGTGCTTCCTGATGGCTTGATGCTTGAGGTGGATGGCCATCTTGTTAGTGAGCCATATATCGACATAACTCTGAACGAAATGTCCAAATTTGGAGTTTCGGTGACACGTAGCAAAGATGAGTTTCATGTCTCACCACAGAGCTATAAGCCTACGACTGTTTCTATTGAAGGAGATGCCTCCGCCGCTTCATATTTTGCCGCTTTAGCGACTGTACACGGGGTAACGATAGAACTCACGAATATTGGCAACGACACCACGCAAGGCGACTATGGCTTCCTTGGAATTTGCGAGTTGCTTGGCGCAACAGTTCGGTCAACGTCTAGTTCTACGGTGATTACTGGTCCAAGCAATGGTCTTAAGTCACTACCTAAAGTGATTGATATGAGCGCTATGCCTGATGTTGCGCCGACTCTTATAGCGATCGCTCCGTTAATTCCTGGCGGAGTAAGAATTGAAGGACTATCAACGCTTAGAGTGAAAGAATGTGATCGACTGGCTGTGCCAGCTATGCATCTTGCGAGTCTCGGCGTTACAGTGAGAGAGAGTCAGGATGCGATTGAAGTTGATCAATTTTCTCCGTCGAACTCACAGGAAATAGTGTCGCTAGAAACTTTTGACGATCATAGAATTGCTATGAGTTTTGCGGTACTGGCTTCTAAATTGGGAGGGATAAAATTGCTAGAAGCCGATTGCGTGAATAAAACTTTTCCGAGCTTTTGGAGCACGCTTGTATCACTAGGAGTTGATGTCGACATGAGTGATTACTAATCGGCATTTAGTATGCGAGAACCGTCCCTTCAATTAAACAGTTGAGAAAAATTTCTTGGCATGTTAACGAAATATTTCGAGCATAAGAATCGAAAATACAGCGCCGCCTCGTCAATGTATCGGCGCTGAGGCGTTACTCTTTTCCCGACACCATTCGTTTGGATTCTGAGTTACCTCCCCCGTAAAAAGCTTTCAACTATGACTTGCATGACGGCATCCAAAACTTTATTTCGCCAACTTGAGGCTTCAGAGAAACGCTGCAATGAAAACCTGAATGCCGCTCGTTATTCAAGTTTAAATTGGAAATATGACCTAGTGCCTCGTCTCAAAGAGATTACTAACACTTTTTTAAGCCAGAACTTAGTGCATAAATTTTTCGCCGAGGAGAATGCAAATACTTTTCAGTTCGAAGTCCGGGCACTATCAAGATTTCACCCGTCCAAGATAAATGGAGGTATAGATTTTGAACGACCTTCTTCACTGGTTTTCTCCATGCATTCAAATGGCACAGTCGTGGTTATCGTCTATCCACATGCAGTTGAAAATAGCAGTTTCGGAACCGATAAGGGGTACATTCTGGCAGCATACAACTCCTGCAACGACCTCGCCGGCGTTCAAGGAAATGCACGTATTTTGAAGCACATATTGTGTTTTCTAAAGGTTACAGAAGCGTCATTTGCGTTTACGACCGCAAACAAAACTACAGCACACTTAATTAGAAAGTTGCAGAAAAAAAACGATTTCTATAAACGAAATTACGAATCAAACGCAGATCGAAAGCGTGTTTTATTGAATACAGAAATAGGACTCGGAACCGGATTGGTTGCGGGTCTTTTTGCAGGGAGCTTAATGCCATTAGTTGTTGAAATTGGAGAGCGTTCAGCCAAGGCGCTTCAAACTTCAGAAGAGCCTTTAAGCTCGGAGAAATATTTATACCACTCTCTGATGGCAGAGCTTGGATCGCCTGGGCTTCTATCGATTTTGACTATCTTGCTGGCTTTACTGACAATTTTAGTTTTACGTCGACGTACAAATCTGTAGCGATGTAAAAATTCGTAGTATTACTTCCATAGACGCCAAGTAAGTACTAGATCCTACTCTTCAACCAGTCCCCCAATAAGTACCGCCCTACCGAAATTGAGGCGTCGCCCATAACCAGCGGGGAGGGCAAAACATGAATCCCATAAAGCTCTGTTAATTCATGCGCACATATGCAAGTGATGCCTCCAACAAGACTTTTCGTGATTAGTCCCATCTTTATGGGATTTAACAAACACTTAACATCACCTATTATCCGCCATCGCAAGAGGGTTATTAGTAATCCCTCACGCGGCTGTTTTATGTCCAATTAAAACAGTGTTTGCGCAGTTCTGTGAGGGTGCTTCGTCGCCCTCGCTAACTACGTTTTTAACTGAAAGGAGAAAGTTGATGTCAAGCAGCAAACTCAAGCTTCACTCGAAGATTGAAATCGAGCCATCTGGAAACAATGTCAATCTTGAACGTCTCGGAAGTCACGACACGCGCTATGAAGACATTATGGATGCTTTCGCCAGAGAGTTAAGCTCTGACGAAGTCCTCCTGATCTCCGGTGCTGGAAAAGCCGGTGGGCTGTACTGCGGACGTTTGTACGCATAAGCCTTTCTGCCACCAACTGGTGGCAGTTCATGTCTCTCTTTAACGTCATCCTTCTAAAAATATGGCCATCGATTTCAAAATTAGTGCAGAAGAATTTAAGAAACAATACGAAGAGCGCAAGCCACTAGTAATCAAAATGTTGATTTGCTCGCGGATTTGACCCTCTCCATTTGACCCACCTTCCACCGTCTGCCAAAGGCGGCCACACGGTCGTATGACCCCTCATACCCCAGTTCTTTTAGATCCAGGAACATCTGTTTCAGGGTTCTTCGTTGCTTGCGAGATTTAACGGATTCAGCGCTCAGCCAAGCTGAGAGCCTGGGAGCAAACTCATCAAGAGAGCTAGGCGAATGCCTTGTTGGGTATGCTGGCTCAATCGCATCTGATCGGATATAGCGGCGAACCGTATTGCGGGAGATGTCCAGCCGACGGGCGATTTCCCGGATGGAGATATGGTCTCTGATGTACCAGCGT
>ANMQ01000020.1_pt1 | contig 15794 bp, 17 predicted proteins | sample 507748 | NCBI WGS metagenome assembly ANMQ01 (sample SAMN01728977, study PRJNA163505) | wasp metagenome | isolation source: Encarsia pergandiella - a minute parasitoid wasp | collected 2006-10 | reverse complement strand
GATAGCCCGCACGGGCGAAAGCTTCTTCTGTTTCACGGGCCACAGTCGAAGGCAGGCTGGAAAAAACAATATCGCAATCCAGCGGAGGTTCAATAGGATCTACATTGACAGATCGTATTTTTTCCGGAATTTCTCCTGAAAGCTTCCACGCACAAGCTTCAGCAAACGGCTTACCGGCCGAGCGATCCGATGCAGCCAAGGCCGTTATTTCGAATTGCGGATGGTTTTCCAGCAGCTGGATAAATCTTTGTCCAACCGTTCCCGTTGCACCGAGAATCCCAACACGATATTTTTTTGGCATAAAATAAGATTTTGACGGCACAAATAGCCAAGGTCAGGCAGTGCCATTATTCTTTTTACGGAAACAACATTATTGACTGCATTAAAGAAGGGCGGCTTTCATCCGTTTGACACCCTCTGCCATCTGATCTTCCGTATTGCAAAATGATAATCGCAGGAATCCCTCAGCCTCATTACCAAATGCACGTCCGGGAACCGTAATTACTTTATTCTGCAGGCATTTCTCTGCTACTTCGAGGTCATCGCCCAGAGGTCGGACATCCAGCATTGTATAAAATGCTCCCTCGGGGTTGGTGGCCTGAAGCCCAAGTTCATCCCTGAGCAAACGGACAAAGAACTCCCCGCGTGATTTGTAAACTGACCGAGCCGCAGCCTTGGCTTTTTCTGCCTCATCGCTCCAAGCCAACAAAGATGCCTTCTGTGTAATTGTTGAAGCACAAACCGTTAGAAATCCGTGCAGGACATGAATTGGTTTCATCACTTCTTTGCATTTACTGGCTGCCCATCCAAGTCTCCAGCCTGTCATACTCAAAGATTTGGAAAGGCCACTGACTATGATAGTCCGGTCATAGAATTCAGACGCCGAACGCGGCCGCTCGCCAAAGTAGAGATCGGCGTATATTTCGTCAGCAATCAGATAAATACCTGTATCCTTCAGAATATCGGCGATATCTTCCAGATTTTTCGTCGAGAGGACTCTCCCTGTCGGATTAGAAGGTGAAATTATTACTGCGGCCTTGGTACGCGGTGAAATAACCCTTCGGAATTCCTCAGGGTCAAACCCGAAACCAAGATCTTTCGGCAAACGATAGCCGATCGGGTGACCCTGTGCCAACCGAATACAGGCTTCATAAGCCGGGAAACAAGGATTTGGAATCGCAACCTCATCACCGGCATCAACGATCGAAAGCAATGCCGCTGTCATGGCTTCTTGTGAACCGCAGGTGACAACAACATCCCCGATTTCAAGGCCGAGATGTGGATATGCATTTGCAATTTTCTCACGAAGTGACGGCAAGCCCGGATGTGAGGTATAGCCGTTTTGTTCTTCTATGGCTACCCGGGCCGCTTCCCGCCTTAAAAAATCAGGCGTCGGCAGATCCGGTTCTCCGAGTCCGAAATTGATGCTGCCCGGTAATGCTCTTTCAAAAAACTGGCGTATCAAAGTCGGTTGCAGCCCGCGGAGCCTTTCGGGCAGAATAAATTCACGCATTTCTGATTTTTCACCGGTTGCTATCATTGCTCTTCACTGGCTTTTTCACAGTTATCGCGGTCAGGCGCCTCGCTCTTCTCCAGTTCCTCCGCAATGTCCTGTCTTAGATCACCTACTTCCAGGTTAAACTCTCCTTCACCGGCTATATTCGGATCAGCCGACAAAATACCGCCAATCAATTCTGCTTCGCCAATGATTTTCTGTCCTAATCCGGCTATCTTTTCCTTAAGAGTCGTCTCTTCTTAAGGCTTGGATTCATTGCTTTCCATACTACAACTCCCCGAATTGATATTACCAGAGTTTCCTCCAGACGCTCCAATAAATAAACAACCTGAATACGGTTCACCGCAGGTAATCTTCAAGTTTTGTCGCAGAATCAGTCTTTTCGTCGCGATATTTAACAATAATCGGACAATAAATCGATAGCCCGTGCTTTTTGCCGAAATCATTTGTGACAGCTCTTGTACCCTGAACCACCACGGCTCCGGCGGGTATTTCAAGCTGTTTATCGCCTTCCGCACGCAGAATCCGATCATTCGGCAAATCAAAAACGGGAGTTGACCGCGTCAGGATGACGCCGCTTGCAAGAACTGCCCTTCGACGAACGATTGTCCCTTCGTAAACACCCGTATTGCCGCCGATCATACAATCGTCTTCTATTATTACCGGTGTTGCATTCACCGGCTCCAGCACGCCGCCGATTTGTGCCGCGGCGGAGAGATGAACCCGCTTGCCGATTTGTGCACATGAGCCAACAAGTGCATGAGAATCCACCATTGTACCCTCGTCAACATAGGCTCCGACATTGATGTAAGCAGGGGGCATTACTACCACACCTGTGGCGACAAAAGCTGCATCACGAATAGCCGATCCACCCGGTACAATCCTTATTCCGTCTTCCAGCGAAGCCGGACGAAGAGGATAAGTATCTTTATCGAAAAAACGTAGTGTCTCGGTCGGCTTCGACATTTCAATCATTCGGCCAAAACGAAAACCCAGTAAAATACCCTGTTTTACCCAGGCATTTGCGGACCAATTGCCCTCAGAATCCATTTCCGCCGCTCTGATCTCACCCTGACGAAGCGCTTTCTTAAATTCCTCGAACAGAATGCGGTCTTCGTTACCGAATTCGGATTTCGTGGCCAGGTTTTCAATAAAACTCCGTAGTCTCATTTTGTGGTAATTTTCAGGTTTCTGATTATCTCGCGAAGAGCTCGTCGTGTTTGTTCCGAAACAGGCACAAGCGGCAGCCGTAAAGATTCTTCCAAAAGGCCCATTTCGCTCATAACAAACTTGCACGGTGCAGGTGATGATTCAAGAAAGTTCGCCTCCATCAATGGAAGCAAACGATAGTGTATTTTCCTCGCTGCCGTCCAGGCTCCGTCCAGAGCGCGATCCACCATCCTTGAAGTTTCAGCCGGTAATTCATTGGAACAAACCGATACCAGTCCGTCAGCACCCACTGAAATCATTGGCAGAGTTGTAGCATCATCACCCGAAAACACCTTGAAGTTCTTTGGACGGCCGCTGATTATCTCCATAATCTGAGAAAAATTACCGGAGGCCTCTTTGGTTGCCACTATATTTTCAAAATTCTCTGCCAGCCGAAGTGTAGTCGAAGCCGAAATATTAGAAGATGTGCGAGAAGGAACATTGTAAAGCATCAACGGAAAGCCTTTAACCGAACGTGCAATTTCCGAAAAGTGCGAAAACATTCCTTCCTGAGTAGGTTTATTGTAATATGGTGCGACTATCAGCGCCGCGTCAGCCCCGAGTTCGCGAACACGTCTGGTAAAATCTATCGTCGCAGCAGTGTTGTTACTTCCTGTGCCGGCAATCACCTTTGCTCCCCGCCTATGCGCGGCCTCGACAGTTAGTTTAATAATCAGAAGCCGCTCGTCCTGAGTCATCGTGACGCTTTCGCCCGTCGTTCCGCATGGAACCAGTAATTTAATACCACCTTTTATCTGCCGTTCGACTAATGCCACAAAACGGTCATGGTCTATTGAGCCATCTTTTCGAAATGGCGTTACCAGTGCCGTAGCGCATCCACTCATCCAGTCAGTTTTCATCGTCATATTCTTAGTCCTTCAACTTCCGGGCATCTATAATTTCATCCAGCAATTCGCTGAATTCATAAAATCCGCTCTTATCACGAATCCATTCCGCGGCAAGAATTGCTCCCTTTGCGAACCCGTCGCGTGATCTGGCCATATGTTCCAAAACAATCTGTTCCGCATCCCCATCGAACCCTACCCGATGTGTCCCGGGAATAAAACCGGCACGTGTCGAGGCAATTGAAACTGAAGTTTTGTTATTTCCATCCTTGTAATTCGAGGTGCGTTCGATTATGTCCTGAAGTTTAAGTGCCGTACCGCTGGGCGCATCCTTTTTACGCGAATGATGCTGCTCTTCTATAAATGGCTCATATTCAGGAAATGAAGAAAAGAGCCCCGCGGCGTATTCAACTATCCTAAAATACAAATTTACGCCCAGTGAAAAATTTGCGCCAAAGACAACCGCGCCCATGCTGTCGCGGACCAGCCGCTCGATGTAGGCCCTTTCTGCAAGCCATCCGGTTGTCCCTTCGACTAAGGGAATTCCGGCTTGAATACATGCTTCGACATTTCTGCGAACTGCTTCAGCCACGCTGAAATCAATTGCAACTTCGGCATTACGCAGCCGTGCGGCAAGCTCTTTTGCGTTGGCACCGGCGCAATCACTTCCGCAGATTACCGTTGGCTCATGACCTTGCTTCCTTGCAAGCTTTTCAACGAGCTGTCCCATAGCCCCATATCCAATTAGTGCAATTCTCATTCTATTGTCTCCGCGGCTGCGTCATTTGTATTCAGCAATCGGCTCGCCAAATCGAAATAAAGATTCGTTGCTTCCTCCAAATCGCGTTTATAGACGAATTCATGCTTTGTATGTGCATTCAGAATTGAACCGGGTCCAAGCAATAAAGGTTTTCCCCAATTTGTCAGATACGGAATGTCCGTCGTAAAGCGGACAACTTTTTGCCGAAAACCTTCGACTGCAGTCAGTCTGACAGGCTCACTGCAGGATAAAACTTCTATCCGCGCGCGATCGCGGACAACCGCCGCCAGAGCCTCTTCGATTATTCTTCGCGGTGTAGTAAGTCTGATGGCAAGGCCGGCTTCTGCTTCGGGAGCAATAACATTAAGAGCCACGCCACCTTCGATAGTCCCTATATTTACCGTAGTTTCGCCAAAAAATGAATCTGAGGGAAATTTAGTGTGTCTGATGTCGTCAAGAATATCCAGTAATTTCTCAATCGCAGATTCACCTTCTTCAGGATATGCTGAATGGGCCGACTTTCCCGTGCTTTTGATTTTCAGGCGAAAAGTGCCCTTTGAACCAATTGCCAGTTCGTTATCGGTTGGTTCACCGTTAATCAGGTATTCGCATTTAGAAGCAAGCGGGTGCAGATTTGCCGCCTTCGCCCCTTCCGATGTCCTCTCCTCTTCAATAGTGAACAGAAGACCGATGTCTTCGATTCCTGATTGCCGAAGCCTTTCGGCGGCAATAATTTGCGAAGCTATAATGCCCTTTGCATCACAGGCTCCGCGACCGTAAATCTTCTCTGAATCTTCTGACGGAGGGATAAATGGAGGAACAGTATCCATATGCGTGGAAAACCAAACACGCGGCGTATCATTAAGCGTCGCAAGCAGATTGCCGCGGCTGCCTGAGACAGGTTGTATTTCTGTCTTCCAACCGTAGGATCTGAGGACGGCTTCCAGATAATTTGCCAGCTCTTGCTCTTCGCCGGAAACAGATGCAATAGCCATCAAAGATTTTGTGAGTTCGATTAGATCCATTGCAAAACAAAGATTTCAATCACATAAAATCAGAAAAATGCGTTGTGCAGTCGCGAAATTACTTTTGCGGCATCATTCTCTTTCACAACGAAAGTAAGGTTGACTGCGGACGCTCCATGCGATACGAGAGCAATGTTGACGTCGGCTACCGTAGAAAAAATCTTAGCTGCCAAGCCCGTAGAGGCCCGCAAGCCCTCACCCACCACGCAAATGACTGCATATCCGGACTCCACCTCAACATCCCCCAGACGTCTTAAATCTTCGACCACACGATCCAGTGATTCCGTATTGTCCAGTGTTAATGCCACAGAAACTTCAGAAGTAGAAATTACGTCAATTACAGTCCGGTGACGATCAAAAACCTGAAACACGGCGCTCATAAAGCCATATGCACCGAGCATTCGAGCCGATGTGATCCGAAGTATCGTAATATTCTTTTTATGCGCGATTGACTTTATCTTATTGGGTGCCTCACCTGATTTACCGACAATCATTGTGCCGGTTTCTTCCGGGTAAAACGTATTGCAAACACGGACAGGTATGGAGCTGTCAACTGCGGGTTTGATTGTTTTCGGATGAAGGACTTTGGCCCCGAAATAGGCTAGCTCCGCTGCCTCTTCATATGACAGAACGGGAATTGTTCTTGCTTCCGGACAAATACGCGGATCGCACGTCATTACGCCTGTTACGTCAGTCCAAATCTGCAGTTCATCTGCCTCAATCGCCGATGCAATCAAAGCGGCGGAATAATCCGAACCGCCGCGTCCTAAAGTAGTTGTTTCACCGGCACGATTTGCGGCAATAAAACCACCCATTACAACGACATTTTTATAGGCAAGGGCATTACGGACCGCTGAACATGCAAGCGGTTTTGTCTCATCCCAGATTGGCTGCGCCGCACCGAATTCGTCATCCGTAACAATTATTCTGCGCGCATCCAAATGCTCATTTTCGATGCCTTTTGATTCAAGCACGTCACACAACAAGCGTGACGAAAGTTGTTCACCGTATGAGACAATTGCATCACGAAGCATCGGGAGCGGGAGAGAGCGGCGTAAGGTTCGCATCAAAAGATCTGATAACTCCGCGCGTGCAAATTGCAGTTCTGTCAAGAATCCGCCGATTTTACCGGCGCCGCAAAAATGCTCCTTTACCTCCAGATGACGTTGAAAATGCGGCTCGAGAGATTCTATTGCATCGTCGTATTTACCGTTTTTGCAAGATCGAAAGCAGCCAGCAGCGTATCCGTAACCTTTGTCATCGCCGAAACGACTACAACAACCGGACTACGTTCGCTTTGCGATGCGACAATGCCGGCAACGCGGTCGAATGCTGCGACATCACCGACCGAAGTGCCGCCAAATTTCATTACTATTGGAGTTGAACCGGACGTCACAATAACCAAACAATGATAAATTAGAAGTTCAAACGTTTCTTATGGGAATGTCAAGTTTTGCTGATGGCTGCATGCAGATCTATCTGCTGTTTGCTTTCATGAAATTAACCGCAAAGTACCGCTCCGCCATTGATATTCAGGATTTCACCGGTTATGTGGCGTGCCCATGGCGAAAGCAGGAAACATATGGCGAGGGCAACGTCGTCTGTAGATGCCATTCTTTTAAGAGGAATTGATTCTATTACACGGCGCTTGTATTCTTCATCTTCAAATACCGGTCTCACCATAGCCGTTTCTATCCAGCCCGGGGCAACGCAATTGACACGGATTTTCGGGCAAAGCTCGCTTGCCAATGCCTTGGTAAATGAAATTTGCCCGCCTTTAGAGGCCGCGTAATTGGAGAAATTAGCCTCGCCACGTTGCCCTGCTGTAGATGAAACTAATACGATTGCACCGCTTTCGCGTCTTTTAAGTGCCGGGACACAAGCCTTTGCCATAGCCCAGGCAGACTTTAAATTGGTATTCAACACACGCGTCCAGGTTTCTTCGGACATTTCTTCAATCGGAGCGCCTTCCCAAATCCCGGCGTTGAGGACCAGGAGATCAATCCCGCCAAATTCCTCTACGGCGCGGTCTGCAATAGCCTTGGCATTTACAAATTCAGACGTATCTCCCTGAATCGCAATCGCTCCGGCGCCTTTTTGACGGCAGAGATTTACAGTTTCCTCTGCTGCGGCTGAATTTGTTAAATAATTGACCACCACATTCGCGCCGCCTTCGGCAAGACGTAAAGATGTGGAACGTCCCACACCGCGGGAAGCACCTGTTACAATGGCAGTCTTTCCTGCAAATAGATCTTTCGGAAGTGCTATATTGACGAGATTTTCTGACATAACGGATTATTTAGCCATGATTGAGTCAAAATTCAAAAACCGGAGTTAAAAATTTTTCCATCCCGCGAGCACAAGTCTATTGAATTGCCGGTCTCAAGGCCTCGTTAGAATATGTTAATCTAATGATAAAACATTGGATATGGACGCGCCGGATTCATTAGAAAATCAACCAATTGTTTGGCAACCCACAGCCGAAGTTATTGAACGCTCTCGACTTATGTCATTTATGCGTCAGGTCGGCGTCAGCACCTGGCCCGAACTTTATCGTTTTTCGGTAGATAATATCGAAAAATTTACCGAAGAGGTAATACGTTTTCTTGATCTCCGTTTCGACCCGCCTTTCAGTAAACTTCTCGATATGCCAGATGGCCCGGAGTTTCCTGTCTGGCTCAAAGGCGCCGGTTTCAACGTTACTGAATCGTGCCTCGACCGTTGGCAAAAACCAGAAGATGCCGTACTTCCGGCAATAATTTGGGAATCGGAAACAGGCGAGACCAGGACTTTGACCTACGGAGATTTGTTTGACATTGTTGCTAAACTTGCCGGCGGGTTAAAAAAAGCCGGATTTGTCCGCGGAGATGCGATCGGGATCTACTTACCTATGATTCCCGAAACGGTCATCTCACTGCTTGCCATAAATCGCATTGGAGCCATTGCCGTCCCGGTTTTTTCCGGTTATGGAGTAGAAGCAATCGCCAGCCGTCTAAATGCCGTAGGCGCAAAAGGATTGTTCGCTGCAAGCATTTTTTTTCGTCGGGGCAAAATTGTTGATTCTTTAACAACGGCCTTGGCTGCCGCACAACGTTGCACAACAGTCAATAAGCTGATAGTCATTTCACACGGTAACGAATTGAATCCCGGATCTAATGATGAACAGCCGGAAATTATTGACTATAATACACTTATAGCAGAGGGCATCCTCGCCGATGCAGAAAAAACCGGCGCCGAAGATCCACTCATCATACTTTACACCTCAGGCACAACCGGCAAGCCTAAAGGGATTGCTCATACTCACGCAAGTTTTCCCATAAAGGCAGCGCAGGATATGGCTTTCGGTACGGACGTAGGCAAAGGCACGAGAATCTGCTGGTACACCGACATCGGATGGATGATGGGGCCTTGGTTGATCTACGGAGCCTTGATAAACGGTGCAACCGTGTGTCTATACGACGGCGCACCGGATTATCCAAATCCGGACCGCATCTGGGAATTTTCTGCACGTCACTCCATAGAAATTCTTGGTATTTCCCCTACTTTGGTTAGAGCCATGGCTGCATACGGCGATGACTTGCCAAAACGGCATGATCTTTCAGCTCTGAGGTTTTTTGCATCTACCGGCGAGCCATGGAATCCTTCTCCATGGCGTTGGTTATTCGAAGTCGTCGGTAATTCCCGCGTTCCTATAATTAATTACAGCGGAGGAACCGAAATATCAGGCGGAATTCTGATGGGAAACCCCTTGCTTCCAATGAAACCCTGTTCTTTTCCGGCCCCGTGCCCCGGTATTGATGCCGACATTTTCGATGAAAACGGCCATTCAGTTCCGGCCGGTACGGTTGGTGAATTGGTTATCAAACAACCATGGATTGGAATGGCACGCGGTTTCTGGAAAGAAAAAGAACGTTATCTGGAAACTTACTGGAGGCGTTTCCCCGGCGTTTGGGTTCACGGCGACTTTGCAATGCGTGATAATGACGGGCATTGGTTCATACTGGGCCGCTCGGATGATACATTGAAAGTCGCCGGAAAACGGGTAGGACCCGCGGAAGTGGAAAGTGTTCTGGTATCACATCCCGAAGTAGTCGAAGCGGCCGTAATCGGCATACCGGATGAGATCAAAGGAACAACGATGATTGCATTTTGCGTCTTGCGCAATTTTGACACAATCCAAGAGGGTCAAAATGCTACACTTGTATCTCAGTTAAAAGACCTGGTCAGCAAACAAATGGGTAAACCCCTTGCGCCATCGCAAATTCATTTCGTTTCCGCTCTTCCTAAAACAAGAAATGCCAAGGTTATGCGTCGCGTCATTCGTTCTGCCTATCTTGGCGAGGATCCGGGTGACCTTTCGGCCTTGGAAAATCCGGCGGCGGTTGATGAAATAATTGCTGCCGGCGAGCGGTAATTTCAAAGAATGTCAACGCTCTACACAATCGGGCACGGACGCCATTCATTTGATTACTTTCTTGGCTTGTTGCAATCTTGCGGGATTGGTTTTGTTTGCGATGTTCGGAGCGTCGCACGTTCACGTTGGCCTCATTTCAATGGCCTTGTGTTACGGGAACTATTGAAAGAACAAGGTTTAGGTTACGAGCATCTTCCCGAATGCGGAGGAAGACGGCGTCCCAAACCTGAGGAACTGGCAGCCGGGTTAGCCAGAATAATGGAAATTGCCGCAGAGTTGCCGACTGTTTTGATGTGTTCGGAATCACAGCCGCTGACTCAACATAAAATTCCGCGGGCAAATTGCCATCGTGTCGGCATGCTGGCCGTTCCGCTGCGGGCTCGCGGTATCAGGCGCATCATTCATATATTGCCAAATGGCCGCACAATGGAATTTGACGAATCAAAAGTACCGTCAATCTGGTAAAGGGTATAAATGGATAGCGTTAAAAATCATACAGGAACTCCTTTTCTTGTTTCGGAAGCTAATCTGGAAAGGCTTGCAGTTTCGCTGGCCAATAAAGACATTCATTTGAAACGGATACTTGAAGAATTTGGACCGCCGCCGCTTTGGAATCGGGAGCCCGGATTTGCAACTTTGCTCCAAATTATTCTGGAGCAACAGGTATCGCTGGCTTCAGCAAAAGCCTGTTTTGATAAGCTCAAGAGGCGGATTCGAAACCTTACCCCGCAGAATTTCGTTAAACTTTCAGATTCTGAACTCAAAAGTATAGGATTCAGCCGACAAAAAACCGCCTATTGCAGGCATCTGGCAGGGGAACTTATCGAGAATCGTCTGAATCTAACCGCGCTTGAAGCTTTAACAGACAGCGAAGTCAAGTCTTGTTTGATGACTGTCAAGGGCATCGGCAATTGGACAAGCGATATTTACCTCCTGATGGCATTACGGCGGCCGGATGTTATGCCGGGCGGAGATCTTGCCCTCCATACTGCCTGGCACCGGCTTTCGGGTGAAAAAATGCCCGAAGCCGGGGAATTCATCGAAATTGCCAATCGCTGGCGGCCATATCGCTCGGTTGCTGCACGTATGCTCTGGCACTTTTATCTCTCAAGAAAAAATAACAATTCCGCGCGCGCTTGCTAATAAAGATTGGTCTCGTATAACTTTTTCTCTAATGAAGATTCTCGATGTCGGCTGCGGAATAAATAAATACGAAGGTGCAATCGGACTGGACAGTAATCCAAACACCTCTGCTGACGTAATTCACGATCTTGGCGAATTTCCGTATCCATTTCCCGATAATGAATTTGACCTTATAGTCGCTCGCCATGTTGTTGAACACGTACCCGATGTAATGTCTTTTATTTCAGAACTTTACAGGATCACAAAGCCGCACGGCAGAATTCATATACTGACGCCGCATTATACAAATCCGGATTGGCCTAATGATCCGACGCACAAAAATCATATCAATTCCTATACTTTTAATACATTTATCGCCGGTCGCAAGGTTTTCGAATTCTACTCAAAAGTAGAACTGAAGCCAATCCGCACTTATGTTTCACTTTTATCTCTTTGGCGTTATCTGGGAATTGAATTTCTGGTAAACCTCGACAATTCATTACCCTTTTTTCGTTTTCTTAGAAAGTTTTGGGAGCACTATCTGTCTGCGATTGTGAGAGGAAAGGAATTATCTTTCGATTTCGAAGTCATAAAGTCAGGCGAACCTAAATCAGGCGAAAGCCATCTATAAACTTGTCCCGTTCGGCACATTTTTTCTGAGGTAAACATCAATGAAACGTTCAATGTCAGTGATATCGATTGTTTTTGCCACAATATTGATTTTCAATTTGCAGACTACGGCCCAAAATACGGCTCAGCGGCCCAAAACAAACAATCCTGCACCGGCATTTGAACAACTTATCTCAAAATTGCCTGCTTCCGATGCCGTAATCGGATTCGACCTCGAAAGGCTGCGGAACTCAGCCATCCCTACAGTCCTTGGCGGTGAAACTTCATTACTGAATACCGCAAATTCATTGATTGCAGAACTTAAAAGCAATTATGGCATTGATTTGGGTTCTTTTGAGTCTGCCGCGGCTGGTATTGCTATCAAACAAATAAAGGATAATGAATTCGATTTCGAACCGGCGGTTATTGTTCGCGGTTCTGAAGATTCACAACGAGTAATATCTGATGCTCTTGGCAGGGAACAGTTAAATGTAACTACTGAAACAGTTGCAGACAAAACAATGTACATCGTACGCCTGAAAACAGAAAAGACTTCAACCGAAAATCAGGAATCCGTACCCGTGAGTAAGAAAAAAATTACTTTGCCGGTCTGCAACGTGAATTTGCTCTGGCGATGCTGGATGACCGGACGATTGCAATTGGTACTACAGAGAGAGTCCGGCAAACCCTGAAACTTCCCGGACGGATTGATCAGCAGCTTATTGCTCTCGTACGGAAAGCTCCGGGTAATGTACTACGGTTTGCGGCTCGCAGCCCTCGCGGTATTTCTAAATTGCTCCCGCTAGACAGCGATGATCTTGGACAAAGCATTGAATCAATCAGGTTTATTTATGGCGGCCTGACAGTCGAACAGCAAACTACAAAAATCGAGGCTTCCGGCATCACGGCCACAGCTAACGCCGCCCTGTCGCTAAAAGAAACACTCGAAGGGGTACAGACACTTGGCAAAGCCCTTCTGGGCAATTCAAAGGGTGCTGATAAGGCTCTCTACCGTCGCTTGCTCGAAAGCGCGGTTTTTACTGCAAAGGATAACGAAGTAAAATTTCAGATAGGCATACCGCATAGTGATGTTCGCGGGCTCATCGGGATGCTCAGTAAGTAGGACATTTTGACTTTGGCAAAGTTATCAGGCATCTAGCGGCGTCTGTTTTCCTGTTTTCCCAGCTTTATGGACTGTTCGATTTCGCGGTTGAAATTGCCCGTTTCATCGTATAACGGTATTAATTCCAGGTCGGGCGACAACCAGGCTGCTCTAAGTTCTACAGGGCGTGTGCCTCCGCGGTCAATAACCCGGACCCTTGTTCCACGAACTTCGCCGATCCATTTTGCAAATTCCTCTGCCCGGCCGACTGTTGCCGAAAGCAGAAGTAATCGGATTCTGGGCGGAGTCAGGATTATTGCTTCTTCCCAGACGTGTCCGCGGTCATCATCTCCCAGATAATGAGCCTCATCAAGGATTACGAAATCTGTCGGTACCTGCTCGCCGTTTCTTAGCGCATCAAATAGTTGATTGCGGTAAATCTCTGTAGTGCCAACAATTAGCGGTGCCGAAGTGTTTTCCTTACGGTCACCTGTAAGAATGCCGACTTTTTCTGAACCAAACTCCGCGCAAAATTCCGTGTATTTGGAATTAGTCAAAGCCTTGAGCGGTGTTGTGTACCAGGCACGTTTGCCTGAAAAAAGCAGACGTCTGATTTCCTCACGAGCTATCCAGGTTTTACCGCTTCCGGTTGGAGCCGTAACCAGAACATCTTCATTTTCAATAGCTTCCAGCGCTTCCAACTGGAAAGGGTCTGGTCTGAATGGAGCGGGCTCGGGGACGCCGATACCGGATAATAATCGTTCTGCCGACAGCCCAAGAGCCGGAGCTGTGTAATTGAAACCATCCGTCTGTTTTGTTCGTTTCTTTTTTCGGAAATCGGACCTGTCCGCAGGGCTTTTGCCGGGCTGTTCCCGGTAGTGCCTGCGTCTTTTGGATGACCTTTTTTTATACTGTTTTGCATTTTGGAAATGATGTTAAAACCTTTGATGAGTTAAGTCTAGTTCTTTCTTTCGTATTCAGAAACTGTTAAAATTGTGAATTTACATCGCAACTTGTTGTGCGATATTGGCGTCTAAATGATTGTTTTGTTTCTGGTACGCTACTTTAGGCAATATTGGTGAATATGTTTGATCAGGCAATATTTAATTCCTCAGAGAAGGCGGAGCCGCTGCATGAAGGCGATCTGTTCTACAATTATGAAATTCGCGGCTGGGAACCTTCACGGCGTATCTATTCTATCATTGGCGTCTCGATTATTTTAAACCTTCTGTTCATCGCAGTCATTGGCCAGACTAATGTCCTGACCGCTCGAGGATGTGACAGCCCTTTTGTGGGCCGCGTGTGTCAGGTTCTGGATATGGCATATGTCAGTTCTGTTCTTTTCGGAACTGACCGCGAATATATAGATGCCGCATACAACAAGATGGATTTGAAAGATGCTGAGGTCGTCTGGATAGACCAAACCGGCGTCGAATCACTCTTCAAATATCCTGACGGTTACTTTCAGCTAGCCAATCCGGAATCAAAAAACGGCAACGAGCCTTATCCCAATGCAGATACAATAAATCCCGGCTATCTGGCTCCGGGAATACCGTCAAATCCGATAATCGCCGGGCGCAGTTTGATAGACACACCGCCTGTTATTCCAAAATCGAAAAAGAACCCCGTAAAAGGAAAGCTGCCGGATTCGCCTTTTTCCCTTCCCGGTGATGAAACTGCGTCCAATAACGCGAACAATAATAGTAATGCTGCAGCTTCCAATAATCCGAAGCCAGATGCTAACGTTACAGGAAACTCCAATGCCGATACCCCGGTGGCAAATCCAAGTGCGCCGCTAAACGCCGTTGAAATAAACAAACGGCCGATTATTGACCTGGGCAACATGGTCAATGAAATGCTTGCCCGAAACGAAGTTGACCTCCAAAGCGAATTCATTGGAAATGCCAAAGGCAAATTGACCAAAGACGGACGCATAGACCCCAAAACACTTAAATTACAAATCGAAAGTCCAGATGCGGATATGCAGCGAATCATTCAGGAAGGCATTCTTGCGATTGATGCCGCCGGATATCTGCAGTACCTGAATCTTTTGAGCGGACACGATTTCGACCTTGTCCTTAAGCAGGATGCCGAAACAATTTCGGCCGTGATTCAAAGCGAAATGGAGAGCGAACGGCGGGCAGATTCTACACGGCGATCGCTTGACCTTGCACTTGCTGCCGCAAAAGTAGCAAAATCAGGTTCGAACGCAGACCAAAACGATAAAGATGATTTGATCCTTCTTGAAAACGCCAAAGTAGAAAGCAACGGTAAAAAAGTTATAATAAGGTTTGTAGTTCCGAAAAGCGTAGTGCATCCTATGATTCAGAGGAAATTAGCTGAGCAGGCGGCTGAAATGAAGAAACCAAGTGGGAGCACGGCAGCACCTAAACTTGACGGAACTGCAGTGAAATAGAAATAAGCAATGACGCGGAGAAATCAAAATTCGATCGTTCTGTTGACGACATTAGGAGTTTATCTCGGCCTTTTAGTCGTCGGCGGCGCCGCTCCGCAAATTTTTGCACATTCGGCAACTTCGCGATTCTTTGATATTTCGGAAGAACAGGAGATGCGGGAAGATCTGGATGACAACCCGGCTGACCTTGCCTGTTTAACCAGAGCGGACTGTTCGCTGCAACAGTATAAATCTATCACCGCTGCCGTCCGCGCTTATTTTGCAGTTTTTGCAGCAGACTTCCAGGACATCTCAACTGACATCTCTCAAGATGGACAGATTTTCCCAATCCCCTGCAGAATCAACCATAAACTGACGAACAATCAGGATTTTTCAGCTTCTGACGTCAGATCACAAAAGTTGATTTCCGGTCTTAATCTCGCCCGGGCCTCAATCTAGAATCCGGTTCATAATTTAATCTTCGGGAGTGCGCGATTACTCCGAAGCAAGGATATTCATAATTAATTATATGAGCCTTAACGTGAAAATTTTTGATTCACGATCAATGGAAATCATATTCACGGAAGAGGCAGCAAATGAACCGAGGCCCAAGACGGCCTGACGAGGAAATAAATATGCCTGTCAACAGTTTTGCAGATAAATTAGTTAAAAAGATTTTTGGATCGAGCAGCGATATTTTTTGAAGCAAGCCAGGCCTATCGTTGCCCGGATAAATGAATGGGAGCCTAAAATTCAAAAACTGAGCGATGATGAATTGAAGGCGCAGACCTCAAAAA
>ANMQ01000019.1_pt2 | contig 16014 bp, 17 predicted proteins | sample 507748 | NCBI WGS metagenome assembly ANMQ01 (sample SAMN01728977, study PRJNA163505) | wasp metagenome | isolation source: Encarsia pergandiella - a minute parasitoid wasp | collected 2006-10 | reverse complement strand
CAGCTTTGACAGCTGCTGATATGTTAAATGATAGAGTACTGCCTTGGTATCAAGAACAAAGCATACCCCTCTTGCGCATTCTAACAGATCGTGGCACTGAGTATAAAGGCAAAATAGAGCATCATGCTTTTGAGTTATTTTTAAGCATTGAAGGTATAGAGCATACGGTTACTAAAGCCTATTCACCGCAAACCAATGGATTTTGTGAGCGTTTTAATAAAACTATGAAACAGGAATTTTTTGATACAGCCATGCGTAAAAAAATCTATAGCAATCTAGATGATTTGCAAGAAGATTTAGATTACTGGTTGCATCACTACAATCATGAGCGACCTCATTCTGGAAAATATTGTTACGGAAAAACTCCGATGCAAACTTGGCAGGATAGTAAAAAATTAGTACTTGAAAAAAATAATCAAATCGCGTATCTTAAAAGAATACCTGACAACCTAAACTTAACTGACATGAATACATTCTAAATTTTTACTGACTGTCAGATTAAATCTCAACTACTACAACCTAAAAAACAGTTATCTATTCGAGCATTCTGCTAAGCCAATGGCTTCCTGCATAAGCCGCAACAAAACCTATTATCTTGGCGCTCTATTGTTTTATATAAGTCCTATGCGCTAAACAGAAAGAGAGTCGGGTTGTAACAATTCTTCTAGGCTATAGGCTTGCTCTAAGCAATAGTTGCCTATTTGGGTTCGGCATAACGCATGGAGATAAGCTCCAACGCCTAATTTTTGTCCCAAATCATGGATAAGGCTTCGTACATAGGTCCCTTTACTGCAAACCAATTTGAAATCGACAAATGGTAGATTAAAGGCTGTCAACAAGAAAGCATGGATGGTAATAGAACGGGGGAGCAAGAGCGCTGCTTCTCCTTGTCTAGCCATTTTATAGGCTCTTTTGCCACCTATTTTAATCGCTGAATAGATAGGAGGTATTTGTGTTATGGCCCCAACAAAAGTAGCAGCAGCAGCGTGTACCATCTCTTCAGTGATATGATCATAACTAGACAAGCTATTAAAGGGTGTTTCTAAATCCATAGATGGTGTCGTCTTACCAAGCACCATTTGACCAGTATAAACCTTATCTAGCCCTTGAAGGGTGCTAATTGTTTTAGTTTGCCTGCCACTACATAACAAAAGTAACCCTGTAGCTAGGGGATCTAAGGTACCCGCATGACCTATTTTTTTTATTTTTAATGCACAACGAATTTTTTTTACAACATCAAAGGAAGTCCACCCCAAAGGCTTATGAACCATAAAAATAGCCTCAGAAAGGTCATTTTGCAGTTTATGCATATTATTTATATATTGCGGACTAAAGTTGGAAGATACAGCTTCTACAAGCTATAGAAGCTAAATAAAAGCTATTTCTTTAGGTTTATAACAATATTGGGTACCGTCGCGTCCTGCTACAACCAACTCCCCTGCCCTATTGACAGATAATATACACCTTTCTATCCATCCATTTCTGGTTGCAAAGATATGAAATCCTGTTTTACGGTAGAGTCTGTTGACATACTTTTCCCAAAGTAAATTATTTATTCCATTTTGTAAATGAGCATAATAACTACCAAAAGCATCCATAATATGGGTTAACAATAGCGCTCTATCAAAGCTGTTTCCTTTATGTATAGCCAAGGACGTGAAGTTAGCAGACTCAAAATGCAGTTGGTTAACGTTTAATCCAATACCAATGACCGCTGCCTTTATTTTATGACCATCTCCTATATTGGTTTCAATTAATATACCACCTAATTTTTTATCTAAGTAATAGAGATCATTGGGCCATTTTATAGCCATCCCCTTTGGCAAGTGGTCTACTAGTGCATCATAAATTGCTAAACTAGTAATAACATTCAAGGCAAATACCCCGTCTATTGTTAACCATTCCGGATATATAATAAAAGAAAAAAGAATATTTTTACCTGATTCTGAAGTCCATTTACTGCCACGTTGTCCTCTGCCTTGATATTGATAATCTGCAATAAAAACGGTTCCTTCTGCTGCATGTAGTAGATATGTTTGGGCGAGGTCGTTGGTAGAAGCACAACTTTCGTAATAAAATGATGCCCTATCAAATAGAGCATCAGTCTGAATAGCACTACTCAATGGGTTAAATAGATCATTCATGGAAATATGATTTATATCCATTACTTTTTATATACAACTTCTAGCTTCTAGAAAGCAAGATTTAAGAGGGTTGCTCAGCCTATTCTTCCCATTCCACAAAACTTCTCCGTTCGTTCTTGAACTAATTTTTCAATAGACTTACTGGACAGTTTTTCTAAATGATCTAGAATACTTTCTTTAATCAGCGCTGCTGCAGTTGGTAAATCTCTATGGGCGCCTCCTATTGGTTCTTTAATCAGTCCATCTATCAAACGAAAATTAGACATATCGTTGGCCGTTACTTGTAACATTTCTGCAGCTTGTTCTTTATAATCCCAACTTTTCCAAAGAATAGAGGAACAAGATTCAGGTGTAATCACAGAATACCAGGCATGTTCTAACATAAGTACATAGTCACCTATTGCAATGCCTAAGGCACCACCTGATGCACCTTCCCCAATGACAATCGATATAATAGGCACACGTAACCCAAACATAGCTTGAATATTGCTAGCAATCGCTTCTGCTTGCCCACGTTCTTCTGCTTCCACTCCGGGATAGGCACCTGGTGTATCTATAAAGGTAATAATAGGTTTCTTAAATTTTTCTGCCAAACGCATCAAACGCAGTGCTTTGCGGTATCCTTCTGGATTGGCCATGCCAAAATTACGGGATTGTCGCTCCTTAGTAGTTCTTCCCTTTTGGTGGCCAATGAACATCATGGTTTGCCCATTTATCGTACCAAAGCCACCAACGATTGCCTTATCATCTCCTACAAAACGATCTCCATGTAGTTCAAAAAATTTTTCTGTAATCTGCTGGATGTAATCAAGTGTATAAGGTCTATCTGGATGACGGGCCAACTGAACCCGTTGCCATCTGGTGAGATTTTGAAAAGTTTTCTTTTGTAATGCCTTGATATCATTGGCCAATTTAGCAATTGAGGCCATAAGCGCTGGTGCATTTTGCGCTTTAGCTGCTTCTTGCATCTTGACAAGCTTTTCTTCAAGTTTAACAATTGGTTTTTCGAAATCTAATAGCATAAAACGGATTTTTTAAATTTTATGGGGGACCTGTTATTGGGTACTAAAAAATAAAGGAAATTTTTGGTATAAATGATATTTTGACTAAATAGCATCAGCATGTTTAGACCATATTTTCTCTACCCCATAAGCAAATCTAATGTTTTTTTAACATAACGTATAGGCATGCCTAACGTATACAAAGAATTATAAAATTTTTTACACTGAAAATCATCATATTAAAATATATTCAAATTACTTTTAAGCCTATTTTATTGTGTTAGATTAGTCGATACAGCAGTAAGTGACTTAAAAAATATTTACGCACTTAAAAAGAAAGAAATGAACATTTACCAGCTCTGCGGACAGACTACTATTTTACGATAATTACGAGGTATCTTTAAACGAATACTAGGTTTTTTAAGCCGTTTAAAATGCAGTTTGCGTAAAGTTACCCTATCTTTATTAGGCTGTTGCCTATTTTTTAATGAAAAAAATATTTTAATCCCAGAAAAAAAAGTCCTATTCTCAATTATTTTATGTTGGTATAAAACTTTGAACCAATACTTCTCTTGTCTATCAATTAATTCAGTGCCTATAACCCTATTGGTACATTCATCGTAAATATAGGCTAAAGGAGCAGGCAATAGGTTTGGTATAGATATATTGTCATCAATAGATCGACCAAGTGTACCCAAAAGCAATGACTGAATAAATGAATAATTACAATAGAAATGATCAGACTGGTTGTTATAATCCCATTGGTAGACTAGATGACGCAAGCGATCTACAACAATCACACCTTTTTTATTGATAAGGCCACGCATAATATCTATGCCCAAGGGACCCTTTACAATAAAATAAATTTCTCGATCATAGGCTACACAGCAAACCATACGTCCACGAAAGGAATGGTGTAGATGGATAAAATGCAAAACAGCCTGTATAGAAAAGTAAGGAGGAAAAGTAGGAAATAAATTGGATGAATCAAGGGATTGCACACTGAATTGTTGTTCCATGCGACACCCAGCAAACAAATAGAATATAGCCAAGAGAATATGGACAAAAGTGGAGTGTAGACACTTTTTAGTATATAATCGGGCCATAAACCACCCGCTATCATTGATTGGGTCAATATGGGCCATAAAACGTGACCAAAATGGTACGCTAGTTATACATGAATATAGTGAAAAGCAATATCACCTTCTAAAAATTCTGAAGTGGCCTCTATCACAGGCTTAGGAAGCTTTTCATAATGCTGGGTAATCTCATATTGTCGCTGGGCATCTATGCTATCTTTTTCCTCTGAAATAGACATAAACTCTTCTAATTTAAGATCTAATTCACTCTTCCTATTCATAGCAATCTGTTTGGCACGCTTGGTAATGATAACAGTACTTTCATAAATATTGCCAGTAGGGGCAATTAACTTATGGATGTCCTTAGGGGTTACATATACTTTTTTATTTAAGCTCATAGTGGTAAATATGATTGGTTAAAAACAAGTTCTTTATTCATTAAAATGCTACTTGCTGCATTATCTTTTTTAATCATTCAGATAGGCGCCTGCACAAAAGGATAACTAGCTCTAATTGGTTACTTTTTTTCTGGGTTACATGGTTGTTGCATACCTAATTGTTTATAACACTTTATTAGGAGCCGAACTACTTGCTCTTTACAAGAAGCATCTGAATAGACCTTTTGAAAGTTTTTAAGCGCTACAATAGCTGCATTATAGTAGCCCAACTGAACATATAGCGCAGCAGCTTGGAAACTCTTTTTCATAAGACGGGCATGCAAAGTTTGCAATACATCCAAAGCTTTGCTTCGATAGAGGCCAGTTGGATAAACCGCTAAATATTGCTCCAATGAAGCTATCGCATCATAAGTAACAGTTTGGTCCAGACGTATGTCTACATCTTCACAAGCCAAGCTATATCCTTTCATAAAAAGCGCTTCTTCTACCTGTGGCAAAGTAGGATACTGCTTTACAAACAAATGAAACTGATTGGAACCAATCAAATATTTCTTTGTATAAAAATTACCATAAGCTTGATACCATTCAAATTTTGCACGGTCTCTTCTACTTTTTAACATAGGTAAAAGCAATTCGATCTGCGCATTGGCTTTAGCATAACGCTTCCGTTCATAAAGCCGAACTATTGCTTCTTTTTTTTGCTCAATTAAAGATTGGGGTTTATGCGCTTGATCAGTAGCAAACAAGTAAAAATTATTTCCTAAATAAGTAAAAATCAATAGAAACAGACCACTAAATTTATACCTAAAAGGTAGATACGTCATATAATTTTTCATAGTAAATGGCCAATGGTATAAAACGATAGGAATGGCATTAAAGGTATATTACACCAATCGTTCATTGTGCTAATGTTTATCTATTTTGTTAGATGATAACATTTAATAGACACAAATCTACTAAACTATATCTATATATTAATTACTATATAGCAATAAAATCTGGTTCTATTTCATTTTTTTACATAGATCCTGTCTTGTCTATTGTTTATAATTGATTTTGTATGGATCTTTCATTTGATCAACTATGCTAAAAATCATATTTCATGATAAAAATTTTGTTCTAACTTTTTAGTCGATTATAGGTACAGACTATTCTATATGAACCTTTTTTTTAAACTTCCTAAATAGGCCAGTAAGCGCTACCAGTCGTTTCTGTTGCGCATTTAGCCCAACCCACCCTCTTAAGACACTAGCTATTGAACTCGTTAGCACAATAACCGTTCTTGCCACAAAGCCCAAGTTTACCCCCATCAAATAAAACAATAAAAATATAACTATACCTACAAAAGCAGTATGGGAACTACCACGAAAACCAAAAACCGCTAAGAGAAAAAGGGGGCATACTGAGAACTGACAAAAAAGCAGAATATGGCCATACATTTTATCCCAAAAATAACCAAAACAGATACACATATGATTACTATACTCAGTTAATACCATAACCAATAGACTGACCATTATTATCGTAGATTTAGCCACCCTAATCTTAAGCCTATCAGAAATAGGCTTTGTCTTTGGCATACTTTCCATCAAATCATGCCCAACTACTACAGCACAAAGATGTAAATAAGAATCAGCTGTAGACATAGCCATACCTAATACACCAATGACAACTAATCCAGATAAATAAGATGGCATACTAGTTACTATATACTGCCAAACTTCTGTTACCGGTAAGTTTGGATTTGCTACAAAAACGCATAATCCAATCAAGGACAAAAAAAGTACTATAAAAAAACCAATTAAACTACTGTATAAAAAAACTTTTTTGACTTGAAAAGGACCAGAACACATATACATTCTCTGAATAAATACAGGTTCATAAGTCCAAAAAGCACAAGCTGGAAGGTACAGCAAAAATTCCCACCGCTTAATAGCAGAATGGAATAGAATATTCAATGTAAACTTTTTTTATACAAACAGGATACTATTTCTAGAATAGATTGATCTGTTTTTAAAAACATAAGCTTAACAATAAAAAAAATAATAGCGATACAGGTTATACCTTGCAGCACATCGGTATTCGTAACAGAACGAACACCCCCCAAAGCAAAATAAACCATAACCATGAAAGCTACCCAGATAGCAGTCTTCCTAGGGTCTATTGATGCTATACATATGTCCATGATAAAGCAGATCATACTGATCTGACGGCAAATCATATGAATACAAACAAAAATACACAATAAAGCGGCAACAATCCTGAGATACTTTCCATATGCATAGCCTATCGTTTCTATCACAGAAAAATGCGACATAAATGGAGCGATACGGACCCGATTAAAATCAATAGGCCATTATTAAACCAAAATAAGACCTATAGCCTATCCATTACCGATCCGTAATTTTTTCCTGATCAGCTGATTGGTCATTAATATGGCTGCGCAACATAAGCAAGACAGCTAGCACCATTAAAAAGCAAAAAAATGCCACCATGAAGAAACCAAGATAGTTACTCGCGAAGATTTGATTCAACCAGCAGGCTAGTCCAAGTAATAAAAAACGCAATCCTAAACCAAATAAGACAAAAGCTGTGGAAAAAATCAACAAGATCCAGCCTACTTTCTTGGCCTTTTTTTTCAGGATATCCTGGAATGTATAGATTAATAGGGCCAATTTTTCTCTTACTAATTCCACCATACAAGCCATTCCAAATAGCTTACTTACTATTTTTACAATTTTAAAAAACATTCTGGTAAAGTGAGGTACATATAAAAGTCAACTTTGGTTGAGTGGGGTTCCTATGCTTATGAGAGCTATGCTACTGCTTGGTAACCTTAACAGACATATAGGTTCTATGTACACTATGTGTATGTGTATTAAAAAAGGACTGGTTCATATCCATATCATTTTTACAAAGCTTCCCATAGACATATCCTACCAGCGCGCCAGCCAACTGGGCTAAGTAAGCACCTGCATATTGCGTGCGAACATGACAAAGCGCAATCAACAGTAAAGCAAATGCAATATATCTTAATGGCAACGAGAAAAAGAAGCAATACAACCTTAAATTAGGCATGCATGCGCAAACAGCAGCCATAATAGCATAAATGGCCGCTGAAGGACCAATAAGATCAGTAGCGATGCCCTTAAAAGGTGGCGCAAAGTGGTATAATATAGCGAACACAACCGCACCTACTATTTGTCCCAAACCATAAAGACGGAACATATGTTTTGAACGTGTAATGACCGGTATTCTTTGCGCAAAGATATATAGTATAAAAACATCCCAAAACAAATCTATAAAACCTTTATGGATAAAAGAGTAGGTAATAATGGTCCATGGCCGTTGTAGCAACAATGGATAGAGAGAAGGAAAGGTTAATTGTTTATAAAACCACAAAAAATAATCTTTACAACCGCAGATATAACAGCCAGTATCAAACAAAAAAAGCAATAGAAAACTTAAAATATGTATTAAAATAAGTTGCCTCAACCCATTCCTAGACGCTTTAAATTGATTGCGCAAATAGAGGTAAACCATATCCATAAATACCAGAAATTAACAAAAATTACGAGAATCAAATACTGTCCTAAACACTGCAAACTACTTACTGCGTCTACTGGGCTTTTCTATAGTAGATTTACTAATCATACCATGCTAAGGCTTATGAACAGATCAATACATTTTAGTTGGCCTACTGAATTTACAAAAACTTATTGTATATTTTAACCTACGACTAAAAGATAAATGGTTTTCAAAAAGCATTGCCTTGCCATGTAAGGTATGACAGACCTTTCTTAGCCCCTACTGAAGTATCATTTGCCCTGCATGCAGCAGGGCAAAACATTTTACCCATACAAGCAGCCTGAGCATTAAGTATTCTATTTTTATTAGCAATAGTAAATATTAATACGTATATTCAGCTGGTCAGTTTTGATAGGCAATTTGTTAGCCTGTTTAAGATTTTGATATAGGCCTATAATTTTCTTAAATTTGCACACCTTTAGGTTTAAAACAAAAATTATAAATAGTACATGTTAACCATACAACAGCTCGTAAAAAAAGGGAGAAAAAAACCGTCTTCTACATTCAAGTCCCCAGCACTTGCATCATGTCCGCAGCGCAGGGGTGTGTGTATCAAAGTGTATACTATGAAGCCAAGAAAACCTAACTCTTCTATGAAAAAAGTAGCTAGAGTACGTCTCACAACGGGTAAGGAAGTGAACACGTACATTCCTGGGGAAGGTCATAACTTGCAAGAACACTCTATTGTGTTGATCAGAGGAGGGGGCGTAAAAGATTTATCAGGTGTCAGCTACTCTATTATTCGTGGTGTGTTGGATACTTCAGGTGTAAGTGGAAGGTGTCAAGGCAGATCTGTGTATGGCGCTAAAAAACCAAAAAAAAAGTAACAGGGTGACATTTAAATAGCTCCAGAAAAAGATTAATTTCAGTGAAAGAAATAATATGAGAAGAAAACAAGCTACGAAAAGAGTATTAGCACCCGACTATAAGTATGGTGATCCGCTTGTGACTAGGTTTGTAAACGGATTAATGGAACGAGGTAAAAAAAGTCTTGCTTTTAGTATTTTTTATGATACCATTGATGCAGTCTCTCAAAAAACAAAAGAAGAAGGATTAGAAATTTGGCGCAAAGCGCTCCAAAATGTAACCCCCACTTTAGAAGTTAAACGTCGACGTGTTGGTGGGGCTACGCTTCAAGTTCCCGTTGAAATAAGGCCAGATAGAAGAGTGTTTTTAGGTATGAAATGGTTGATTGCTTATGCAAGATCCCGTGGAGAAAAGACTATGAAAGAAAAACTCACCAATGAAATCATTGCAGCTGCTAAGGAAGAAGGTGCTGCTTTCAAGCGTAAGGTAGATACCCATAAAATGGCAAGTTCCAGTAGAGCCTACTCACACTTTAACCTGAGATAAATGGCAAGCGAGCTAACTTTTTTAAGAAACATAGGCATCATGGCCCATATTGATGCGGGTAAGACGACTACCACAGAACGTATTTTATATTACACAGGACTAACCCATAAAATAGGTGAAGTACATGATGGAGGGGCTGTGATGGATTGGATGGCCCAGGAGCAAGAGCGTGGCATTACCATTACCTCTGCTGCTACGACTACATTTTGGAAATATCCTACGATACAGGGCAAAGCAACTGATAAAACCCAAACTTACAAGGTAAACATCATCGACACACCTGGCCACGTAGATTTTACAGTAGAAGTAGAGCGTTCTTTGCGTGTTTTAGATGGTGCTGTTGCTTTATTTTGTGCGGTATCTGGTGTAGAGCCCCAGTCTGAAACGGTTTGGCATCAAGCAGATAAATATAAGGTACCCCGTATCTGTTTTATAAACAAAATGGATAGAGCCGGTGCAAACTTTTTTAACGCTTTGAATGAAATTAAGGAAAAATTAGGCGCCAATCCTGTTCCTTTGCAAATTCCGATTGGCAGTGAAGCGTCATTTAAAGGGGTAGTAGATTTGATTACCAATGAAGCAATCGTTTGGAATGAACATGATTTGGGTATGACTTATCAGGTTATACCTATTCCTAATGATTTGATAGAGACTGCTGAGGAATGGCGTCAAAAGCTGATTGAAAGTGTAGCCAGTTATGATGAGCAATTAATGGAAAAATTCTTTGACCATCCAGATGCCATTACAGCAGATGAAATAAAGGCAGCCATTCGAAAAGCCGTTATTGATCTGTCGTTTTCCCCTGTACTCTGTGGTTCTGCCTTTAAAAATAAGGGGGTTCAGGCACTATTGGATGCAGCATGTGCCTATCTTCCCTCTCCACTAAATTTGCCACCAGTAGCCTGCACCCATCCAGATACAGAAGCAGTAATGCTTAGAAAGCCAGAAAATAGTGAGCCATTTACGGCATTAGCTTTTAAAATCGCAACGGATCCTTTTGTAGGTAGGCTTGCTTTTTTACGGGTCTATTCTGGTACCCTAGATGCAGGATCTTATGTTCAAAACAATAGAACAGGCAAAAAAGAACGGATTGCGCGTCTGATGCAGATGCATGCCAATAAACAAAATCCCATCAATGGGGTACAAGCAGGAGATATTTGTGCAGTAGTAGGCTTTAAAGAAATTAAAACAGGAGATACCCTGACAAATGAAAAAGATAAAGCTATATTGGAAGCGATCACCTTTCCAGAGCCGGTAATTGGTTATTCTATTGAACCTAAAAAACAGGCAGACCAGGATAAATTGACCTTATCTATTGCCAAGCTAATGGAGGAGGATCCAACTTTACGGATGGAAACCAATCGTGAAACAGGCCAAACCATTTTGAAAGGGATGGGTGAGTTGCACTTGGAAATTATTATTGATCGGCTTAAACGTGAATTTAAACTTGAAATCAACCAAGGTGCCCCACAAGTGGCCTACAAAGAAGCACTTACTGCTACGGTAGAGCACAAAGAAGTTTATAAAAAGCAAACAGGTGGTAGAGGTAAATTTGCAGATATCGTTTTTGAGATAGGACCTAGGGAGGTAGTTGAGGGAGCCTCCATTACGCCTGGATTGGAATTTGTAAATAAAATTATTGGGGGGGTTATTCCTAAAGAATTTATTCCAGCTATTCAAAAAGGGTTTGCAGCAGCTATGGAAAATGGTCCATTGGCAAACTATCCGGTAGAATCTATGCGGGTTAAAATTTTTCATGGTTCTTATCATGATGTAGATTCAGATGCGCTATCTTTTGAATTAGCCGCTAGAGCTGGATTTAGGGCCGCTGCACAAAAAGCTTCTCCTGTAATTTTAGAACCTATCATGTCTGTAGAAGTAGCTACGCCTAATGAGTTTACAGGTTCTGTAACCGGAGATCTTAATAGAAGAAGGGGTATTATGAAAGGAATGGATAGTAAAGGAGGTACACAAATTGTTAAAGCAGACGTACCATTGGCAGAGCTATTTGGTTATGTTACAGATCTGAGAACCATTACTTCAGGTAGGGCATCCGCTTCATTAACTTTTTCGCATTATGAACCTGTTCCTAAAAATTTAGCAGAATCCATTATTAATAAAGCAAAAGGCATAACGGTATAGCATCATAAGCACCAATTATATGAATCAAAAAATTCGAATCAAACTTAAATCATTCGATGCTGTGCTCTTAGATAAATCAGCAGATAGCATCGTTAAAGCTGTGAAAGCTACTAAAACAGTAGTAAATGGTCCTATTCCACTTCCAGGTAAAAAAGAAGTGTATACGGTATTGCGTTCGCCACATGTCAATAAAAAGTCGCGTGAACAATTTCAACTTTGTACCCATAAAAGATTGATAGATATTTACTCTAGTAGTTCAAAAGCAGTAGATGCATTGACCAAGCTGGAGCTACCTAGTGGTGTAGAGGTTGAAATTAAAGTTTAAAGCTGTTATAAAACAACGATAACTTTTATATAAAAAAGCTACAAAAGTAAAATCTACTTTAGAAAAAGTTTTGTTAAAAAGCCATTCCCAAATCACTAAAGTTCTAGATTAGGTACTATTGGTCAATTTTAAGAATGGGCTTTTTGCAACTTTTTATAGTATGCTTTTATTTTTTTCTATTTTTTGATCGCTATGCCGTTCTTAATCTACTTTATTACCACAGCGCTTATTGGTTTAACCATTGGATGGTGGGTAGCAAAGATTCTGAGCAAAGCAACCATTTCAACTTTACAAAATACAATTGCCAATCTGGAAAAGCATTTAGAAGAATGCCAATATCAATCTAACACACTACAAGAAAAACACCTGAAAATTACTAAAGAATTAGGAGCTTCACACGCCCATACCCACTATTTAGAGGAAAAAATAGCCGAACAAGGGCAATCTGTAGAACAACTTCAAAGGCAGCTGACCATCCATTTTAAAAACTTAGCACATGAACTATTAGAAGAAAAAAGTAAAAAATTTTCAGAGCATAGTCAACGCCAAATGGAACAGTTATTAACACCACTTAGCGAAAAAATTAAAGGCTTTTCCCAACAGGTAACGCAGTACAACCAAGAAAGTTTGGAAAGAAATGTAGCTTTACGGACAGAGCTAAAACAACTCCATGACCTGAATCTAAAAATCACACAAGAAGCAGAAGGACTCACCAAGGCACTAAAAGGAAATACAAAATTACAAGGAGGATGGGGTGAGTTTATTTTGGAAAATATTCTTGCCCAATCTGGGTTGGTTAAAAATAGAGAATATGTAATACAACCGTCTATTACTACAGAAGATGGACAAAGATTGCAGCCAGATGTAATCATTAATCTACCAGAAGGTCGCAATATTGTCATTGATGCAAAAGTATCTTTAAACCATTATGAACAGTTTTTTAACAATGCGCATCGCTCAGAGCAAGCTTTTCATCTTAAACAACACATTCACTCTATTAGGCGCCATATTAAAACACTAAGCGAGAAGCGCTATCAATCACTTTACAACCTTCAAGGGTTAGACTTTGTTTTAATGTTTATACCCATTGAGCCAGCATTTGCACTAGCGGTTCAAGAAGAAGTCATGCTATTTAATGAAGCCTATGAACGCAATATTGTTATTGTATCACCATCGAATTTAATAGCCACGCTGCGTACCATTGCAAACTTATGGAGGCAAGCCTATCAAAATCAAAATGCTTTAGAAATTGCCACCCAAGGTGGTGCCTTATATGATAAATTTGTTGCCTTTATAGAGGATATAAAAAATATAGGTCGACAATTGGATTTAACACAAAAAAACTTCCTAGAAGCAACTAAAAAACTATATGATGGAAAGGGAAGTTTGGTATCTAGAGCAGAGAAAATGAAACAATTAGGTGCACGCGCTACTAAAGTATTAGATCAAAAACTTATAGATAGGGCCAAAGAAAACTAAAAAATAATGGGACCATTGGTCTAAACCGTAGTAGTTAATATGAATTATCAAAATACAATGCGCCCTACTAAAAAAGTATGGTTAAATTTTTATTTTATTTCGATCCTATTTTTTACAGTATGGATGTTTTTTTTTGATTATCAAAATATATTTGTACAATATAGTTTGTACAAACGTTGGAATAAATTACAAACAGATGCGATTGACTACACTTTCCAGATTCAAAAGATTAAAAAAGACAAAAAAGAGCTTGCCTCTAATCCTGATTTTTTAGAGCAGCTTGCTCGTGAAAAATATTATATGAAGCGCGAGAAAGAAGATTTATACGTTATTATACCAGCATAGGGATGAGAAAAAGAATAGCTAAAATTTTTAGCTGTTCTGGATAACAGTTAAATCTTGTATAATAGCTTCATGTCAATTGCCATACATAGCAGAAAAATTTGTCCAGTTGGCCTAGATTTTTTAAAGCAACTGGTCACTTTAGCAGAAATATACCAAAAACGGGTAATGATTTCTAGCACTTTAGGTGAATTATTACATACATCTATGGTTTCGGTAAGCCAACTACCCCTTTTCGATTTAAAGCAGTTAAATCTACAATTAGATTTAGAATTAATCATAAGTTTAGGGGGAGATGGCACTTTTCTAGAAACTACCCATTATCTTAAAGACCATGCCATTCCTTTATTGGGTATCCATACAGGTAATTTGGGGTTCTTAACTAAGGCTACGCAAGCAGAGGCCATTGCTGGATTAGTAGCCTTCTTTCAAGGCGATTATACCCTAGAAGAGCGGATACTTTTGGCCTTATATCGCTCAAATGAGCCCATTGCTTTTGCATTAAATGAAGTAGCACTAGTGAAACGAGATAAGGTCAATTTACTAACCATTGATGGCTATATAGATGGACAATTTATTACTACTTATCGGGCAGATGGGTTGATTATTGCTACCCCTACAGGTTCTACGGCCTATTCGTTGAGTTGCTCAGGCCCTATTGTATTGACTAGTTCAAATAGCTTAGTAATTACGCCTATCAGTCCGCATAATTTGGCCCTACGGCCATTGGTTGTGCCTGATACCGCCCTATTAAGTTTCGTAGTGAGGCGCCATAATAAAGATATGCTGGTAGCCATAGATGGAAGGACTATCCCAATAACTATGCAAGAACAACTTGTGGTTAAAAAAGCCCCCTTTTTATTAAAACTGGTTCAGTTTAGCAAGACAACTATTTTTGATGTATTGCGTGAAAAGTTGTATTGGGGATTGGATGCTAGAAACCAATAGCGGTCACCAATCCAGTAAAACAAAAGTAACAGAACCAAACTTCTACCTATGTACGAGGCCTCAAAGGCTTCCGGAAGCTAGGCGAATAATTTATCATTAATATATTTTTTATATATTTTTTATATATTTTAAGTTTGTGTTTAAAGTAAAAAATTACTTTTTAGCATAAAGTTCATTAAAAAAAACTTACGCATCATACTGGCTTGTATATTTCTATAGATCTATTCTATGTAAATTACTTTGAATCCAAAAAATATTTAACCCATGCTATTTAACCCATTATATTTTGAAATCAGGGAAATCCGTTTTACCCTTATGATAGAAATAGTACTAGTGGGTTGCTTCATTTACTGGGTATATACATTTTTTAAAGATAGTGTATCGGAAAAGAGTATGTTAGGTTTATGTATGGTACATCTCCTTTACCGGATGGCTGAAACGCTACATATTAAACTGTTGGCATCTATTTTAAGCATATTTACAAACCCTATTGTTCCGATTATTTTATTTCAAAGAGAGATTCGCCATTTTTTATTTAGTATGGGAAAAAGTCTTTTGGGTAGCAAAGCCATGATCACACAAATGATTCCGTGGTGGAGGGATAAAAAGATGGAAGTAGATGTAACACCAGTGGTAAAAGCGGTTCAAACATTAGGTGGAAGCAACACAGGTGCGCTAATTGTTTTTACAAAAGATGGAGATCTTAGATACTATGAAGAGTCTGGAGATTTGATTAACGCTGTAGTTTCTGCTCGATTACTGATTGCGATTTTCAACAAAGAAAGTCCATTGCATGATGGTGCGGTTATTATTCATAGCAATAAGATCGTAGCAGCAAGGTGCATTTTACCCGTGACTGAAAATGGAAATATCGCTGCTTGTTTTGGATTGCGCCATAAAGCAGCTATTGGACTTAGTGAAATCACAGACGCGCTAGTTTTAATCGTTTCAGAAGAATCGGGTCAAATATCCATAGCTAGAAAGGGCACAATGGAAAATAACCTATCTGCTCAAGAAATTAGAAGTAGGCTAAAAGATTATATCAGTAAAGATTGAAATCCTTGATACAGATGAAAGATGTACTGTTTTTTACTAGACACGTCCTATCTTTGATAAAAATGATTTGATTTATAAAATACTAGGAGATGCGGACCATACAATTTAGAGAAGCATTGCGAGAAGCAATGATAGAAGAAATGCAAAGAGATGAAATGG
>ANMQ01000018.1_pt1 | contig 16349 bp, 12 predicted proteins | sample 507748 | NCBI WGS metagenome assembly ANMQ01 (sample SAMN01728977, study PRJNA163505) | wasp metagenome | isolation source: Encarsia pergandiella - a minute parasitoid wasp | collected 2006-10 | reverse complement strand
CACCCATCAAGTAAAATTGACCCTTATCACCAATGAATTGACTATTTCAGCAGAAGATTTGGATTTCTCTAATGAAGCACAAGAAAATCTTATTTGTATATATGAAGGGTTACCGCTAGAAATAGGATTTAATGCAAAGCTTTTACTAGATATGCTGGCTAGTATCGCCACAGAGGAAGTTGAATTCTTTTTCTGGGGGGCTAATAAAGCAGTTTTAATATTCCCTAAAGCACAAAATAAACAGGAGCATTTGTTGTTATTGATTATGCCTATTATTTTTTAAATTTATTTTTGTTAGGGTAATTTGCCATTTATAAATTAATTTTGATCAACGTATGTCTTACATTTTTTATAGATTTCAGTCAGTTCTCTTTTTTTTATTATTTTTTCCAAGTTTTGTTCAAGGAAAATTGGAAAAAAGTCAGTCGAATACATTAATCCTCTTATTTCATGGGTTGGGCAATCGTGCGGCCTCTTTTAATACGATGAAAAAGAAGCTTGAGCAAGCTTTTCCTACTGCCTCTGTGGTGGCTTTGGCCAGTACGGAAGGTACGAAAAGTATAAGCGCTTCTATAGAAGAACAAACTGTAATTAATTTTGAAGAGCTTTCTGCTAAAGTAAAAGACTTAGACCAGAAGTCTATGATCCTGATAGGTCATAGTCAGGGTGGTCTCCGTGCATATTCTTTCCTCAAAAAATATGGACACCTTAATATAAAAGGGTTGGTGGCCCTAGCTACACCATGGGAGGGCATTCCTGGAGCTAGGGTAGATTCCGAAATGCTTTCCCACCATTTGACAGTTCCTGTTTTGAATGATTTACGTAAGCTTTCGGTCGATCTTGGTTATGCTGAAACAGATCTTGAAAAGAAACTTATCTTAAATGTACAAGTCAATCAAGCAGTATGTCTTTGTCCTGGTGCTAAAGACTTGATAGAAGGTAGTGCTTTTTTATCTGAGGTGAAACAATCACTTCCCAATGTACCTGTTCCTATACTGGCCATAGGAGGTGGACAAACTGATTTTAGTGCGCTGCTAACCAAGCGAAAGCGCCATCGTTTCAAAGCTTTAAATGATATGTATACTTTTTTTGTAGTGGGTAAAAAACATCTTAACCAGTACCATGATATGCAAATTCCCCTTTATAGCCAACATGCGCTTAATATGCTCCCTAAAAGCAAGTACAATTTCAAAAGGATTTTGATCAAAGACGCCTTTCATAGTACGCATGTTTTGGACCTACCGGTTCCAAAGTATAAAGCCATGCTTGAACATCCTTCTGTCTTGCATGCAGTGATACAATTTGCTAAAATCATAGTCAACTAAATAAGCCAAAAAATCCTTTCATTACTTTATTCATATGGTTGTTGGAGTAGTGTCTGAGTGGTTGAAGGTATTCGTCTCGAAAACGGATGTACCGTGAGGTACCGGGGGTTCGAATCCCTCCTACTCCGCTTTTGGCTTAATTATATAGAGCCGCTACTATTTTCGTTAGTTTTTACCTAATAAATCATTTTTATATTCCTATGTATGCCCTTTAAAGCATAGTTTTATATGGGTATACCTAGCTATTGTATTACCTTGAAAGTATCCATATCTATGCAAAAGTTATTAATAACGGGTGGAGCTGGTTTTATAGGTGCACACTGTATTCAATTGTTTTTGAAAAAATATCCTAATTATTATATTGTTAATCTAGATAAGTTGACCTACGCAGCCCGTACATCTTTTGCACTTCAACAAAAACCAAATTATTATTTTGTAGAGGGAAATATTGCTAATTTTTTATTGGTTGAAGCGTTGTTTCAAAAATTTAACTTTGATGGTGTGATTCATTTCGCTGCTGAATCGCATGTAGATAGATCGATTGTCGATCCGCTTCTTTTTGTAAAGACCAATATAGAAGGAACAGGTGTGCTGTTACATGCAGCTTATAACCATTGGTTTAAAGCACCAAGGCAGTCACAACATCCCAATCATAGGTTTGTATATGTTTCTACAGATGAAGTTTATGGTTCATTAGATGCACATAATAGACCGTTTACAGAAGCTGCTACGCTCGCACCAAGTAATCCCTACAGTGCTAGTAAAGCAGCAGCAGAATGCTTGGTAAAGTCTTATAACCATACTTATGGACTTCATACAGTTATTACTCGATCAACCAATAATTATGGGCGGTATCAACATCCAGAAAAACTGATTCCGATGGTGTTGAAAAATGCATTACAAACGCAGTCTATTCCATTGCACGGAGATGGAAGTAGTATTCGAGATTGGCTACATGTGGAAGACCATTGTAAAGCTATTGATTGCCTTTTTCATAAAGGCCAGAGTGGTCAATCTTATAATATTGGTAGCCATGAAGAGCAAACTAATCTTCAAATCGCGTCAATGATTTGCCAAATACTGGATCAATTGAAACCATTATATGGAAGATCTTATACTTCCCTTATTTATTTCACTTCTGAAAGAATAGGACAAGATAAACGTTATGCACTTGATGCTAGAAAAATTAAAGAAACATTAGGCTGGACACCAACTATTCAGTTGAAAGCCGGTATTCAGGAGCTTGTCCGCGATTATATTCAACAAAATTGATATTTGAGCCGATTAAAAGTATCTTTTTTAAGCAAATTTTCAACAATCCACTAGCTAACCATTATTTTCTTCGCAAATCTCTATAGCCTGCTCTGCTGCGGTTGTTAATGCTTCTACGATTTTAGCATTCAAATATTTTTTTGCGAGTTCAATATCTATGGCAAGGGTTTCTTCAGCCATGCATTTTAATTCATCTAAATACATATAGCTTTTAGCATGGCGTAGGTCATAAAGTCGTTCAGCTAGTTTAATACAAAGTATAAAAAGTTGTTCTCGATTGATTACTTGTTTAAAGGCATTCTTGATATAAAGCCCACATGGTTCCATGCTTTGCCGGTCATTTACTGCTAAAACACTTTCTACAAAAGAGTATATATTCAGATCATAATTGGCTTTAATATAAGAAAGAGGTAAATCTGCATAATGCACTAAACCATATAGTAAAGCAACATAAACAGGTTCTGGATAAAACCGGATCCATTCTGCAACCAATTGTGCAATACCTATCGAACGGACATACAATAGTTGCCCAGATGGATGGCGCTGAAAACCATAGCATCGCCTTGTTAATAGGATTATTTCATCGATTACTGCTCTACGCGCTTCAGATATATCTAATATTTGGTTGTAAGATTTAATAAAAACCTCTATGGATTGATCAATTTCTTGTTGGGTTATGGAGGCATTTAAAAGGTGTAGATTAGAAATCATTGCGTCTCTAACGTTTACTACATTACAAGGTACTACCATTAACATAGGTCTTTTTTTAGCAATGGGAAAGCGTAGGTAGCCATAGTGCGCACGAATGGCTCGTTCTATTATACGTTTTTCGAGATGTATACGTTCTGTATCTGTATGACTACTGTGCCACTGAAGATCTCTACCTTCTGTAATATCTTCATAATAATTTTTAATCTTGGGCAACATGATTAAAGGAGTAGTAGCGTTGCTGATTACCATTGCTATAGCTGGAAAGCTTATTTCCGAGTGGTATCCGCCTGTTTGTGTGTTCTTTTGCACATATTTTAATTGAGTAGTATATAATTGAATTCTTATACGTTCACTTTTTGAACCATCTAGGTTAGCAGTACGTAAAACAGTGGGCACTAATGATTGAATCATATGATTGATATCACATGTAATGCTTGTAGGAATGGTATTATCTTTTATTTCTATCGCTAGTTTTGGAGTTGGTGATGTTTTAGTTGCTAGCACAGCTTCTAGCTTAGCAATCAATTCATCTATAGAAATTTCGTTTGGAGTTAATAATATGTGCTCTACATATCTGGCACGTTGTTTTAAAAAAGTAGTAAAAGTGATGAAGTTATTAATAATACTTTGAAGATCTTGCTTGTAAAACGGTCGATTATCTAAATATGAAATAAGTTCAGTGGCATCTTGCATCCCTTTTTCTACAAAAGATTCAACCTTTTTTATGTTTTTATGACTGGATTCTGAGCTAATATTTAGATTAGGTGCTATGGAGTTGCCTTGCTTTTTTTCTTCTCGAGTTAGCTGGTTTTTAAAGTAACGGTTGTAAATTTTATAAGAAGTTATTTGGCGCTTATGGTAAATGATAATATTAAAAACTATTAGGCCAAACCCTAGTAGAGATAGTAAAGGATCATTTAATGATAATAGGTTATTTAGACCTATTTTATACATTTCATAAGAAATTATGCACAATACACCAGCTAGTAACTTTATGCTTATATAAAGGGGCAATACAAATAAAGTTGTGGATAAATGTGCTATAGATAGAGTTAGTGCAAATTGAGGGTCTTGCAGCTTTGTCCAATGCCATAATACATTTATAGGAAGGCAAAAAACAGCGCATGCTAGCCAAAGCGCACCAATTTTCCAAGGTAGTATTTTGCTTTTTGGCGCTATTGCATAGCTTAGAAGGCCGGTACCTACAATAAACTGTAATATATACCAGTAAATAATAGTCTTCCCACTGATGCAATCTAATACGGTGGTAAGTACAACATAACATCCTGTCAATCCAATTACCGCATCACTTGGTATCAGTTTAGCTAATTTTTCTTTTACAGAAATAAACTTTAATACATTTTTTATGTATGCTTTTTTACTTTTAATAGCTTGTTGAATCGCTTTAATTTCATGTGGAAATTGCGTACTATCTAAATGGTCTGCCTCTAATGGAGTAGCAGGTAGATGCAAATAGAAAGCAATTACTAAAACGAATAGTAAAACGGATAATGCTATAAGAAAAAATGCATAGAATGGCATTGTGCATGTGTAATAAATTACTAGAAAACCTAGTATAATATACAAAATAAACTATACAAATAATACACAGATAGCTACGATAGTAAAATTCAAATATTATATGCAGCTAGGATTATTTAAATAAAACGATAGATATACTCCTAGAAAATAATATTATTTGTAATTTTAATTATTTGATGGTTTATAGCTTTAGCTTATTAGATTTGGTTTTTACATTGGCAAAATATATAAACTGTAAGAGGTATTTAGTGATGGTAAATTAGTTACTAAATAATAGCCATCCCATCATACATACCGATAAAATTTATTATTTACCCATCATTTGAGCTTTGTGATCAGGTCTGTAGGAATAGTTTACATCGTGAGGAGCAAGTTTATTGTATGCTATCTCTTCTGCAGATAGTTCTATTGTTTTTGTTGGATTAGCATTATAATAGTGCTTTATGAATTGTTCAAAAGTATACTCAGCTGAATCAGGTAAACTACTAATGGCACTATTTTGAATACTATTGATTACATAGTCGACCCATTTAAGCTTTTTGGCCTGATCACCATACTCTTCCCAATCTCCATACATAGACTTTTCATAGAGCTTTTTATTGAATCTTTCAAGAGATATGCCCATTTTTTTAGCTACTCTTCCCCCTAAGCGTTTCCATGTTTTATCTAGATTCGTATAAGCTTCTTTTGTTGCCCTTAGATTAAAATTACCACAAAGAAAGCTAGCAGGATGATGATGTAAAATTATAGCATTTGGATAAGCGTAAGATTTAGGCGCTAATGTAGTAATCAAAGCGGCCATAGAAGCAGCGAATGATTTTACGACTACGTAAACAGGTGCTTTACTATACTCTATAGCTTGTAAAATATTGCATCCCGCCGTTTCATATCCTCCTGGAGAGTAGCCAATAACAAGAAATATAGGATATTCTTTGTTTTTGTTATTAAAATAATGAATTTGATCTACAATATAATTTGCTTTCCAAGGTGTAATGGTACCATTCAACTCAATACATCGATCAGAAAGCACTAAAGTATTGATTTTCTTGATCAATGGGTCTTTCAAGTAAATAGGTTTTTTTTGAATGTATTTATCCCGGGTGTTTGTCGCTTCTAAAACCTCTATTTCTGATTTTAACCGATGGCTGGTCTCTTGTAGCAGCTGCGCTTGTCCTTTTTCTAATTGTATTTTTTTATCTAATTCAGTTAACTGGATATGATACTGTTCCATTTTTTTCATACACTTAGCTTGCGCTAATCCTAGCTCAATAGTAAGCTTTTCTTGCTCCATATTTAACAAAAGCATGGCTTTGTCATGTGCACTGCGCACATTTTCATTTTCTATTTCCTTGTCTAGGCGCTGATGCTCCTTCTTAAGACGCAGTTGTTCAATTTGAGCAATAATAGTTGAAAGTTCTTTTTCTAACCGTGCACGGTTAAGTGCATTTTCTGCTTCTAAGTCATGCTGCAAATTAGTTTTGCTAACGGCATCAGTACCATTTGTGTTAGGTTTTTTTTGTACAATAGGGGATACAACAGCTACTTCTTTCTTTTTACCTTTTGTCTTATTTGCTAATGCTATATTATAGCAGGTTAGTGATATAAAAAAAGAAAATCCTAATCTTATTAATCTACAATTATAATTTAAACCAAACATTTTAGTTATTTTGAGTTTGTAAAAGATTGTTCTAAGAGCTGTCCGGCTAGGACTCGAACCTAGAGTCTTCTGGACCAAAACCAGACGTGTTACCATTACACTACCGGACAGTAGCTGTGTGATGTGCACCTACAAATATATGAAATATACTTTTAATAAAGTAAACAATTATCCGCTTGTTATAGTTGTTTATATTTTGTATTTTACCTGCATAGTATATGTCCTTTCTTATGCCAACAAAGTTGGATAAGCTAATAAAAAGTAGTATATTTTTAGTACCAGTAATTAATGTTTTAAGTAGTGTGTCAGTCTCTTGATTAACCTTTACCTAATAGATTGTTTCATAGTGTTAGCCTTTAATTCTATTGTATATTTAATCCAGTATTTTCAAAGCTTTTTTATCTGAGCCATTTAGTATAATGCTTGTATTTTAGATGGTTTTTTATAGCTAAAAATTAGAATGTTCGTTCGTACCCTACCTTTTATTTTAGTATGCATCTTTTTGTTATTGAAGTCTTCTTTTAAAAAAAAAGAATCGGTAAAAATTAAGCCAAATAATGCCATCATAGGATTTACAGGATGCTACATTATACTCACTACTATATTAACTTATATAAGTGTCGGTTTTGTCTATTGGTATCTACTGCAATTTATTATAGCTCTTTCGTTCATAGGTTATGCAGTTGATGCCAAGAAAAAAAGATCATCCGTCAAAATGGGTCAAATTTGGTTGCTAAGTGTACTTTTTTGTCTTCCTGTAAATGTGCTTTGGTACTGGTCGGGGACGCTGCACACTTCATTGGCCTTTACATTGGCCTTATCTGTAGCCCATTTGGCTGTCACTTTATTTATCTTACCGTTGTATATAAGTGGACGGCTCGTCCCCTTTATGTTATTGGTGATTGTTTACGCAATATATTGTAGAGGTACGAATCTACTATTATTGGAATCGTTTAATTTTCTAATGTCGTTGGTCGGCTTAAGCTTGATACTTTTTTTGATTATTGTTTATCAAAAACGCAAATTAGCGGATCATATACATTATGAAAATTATTTAAAGGAAAAAATAAAAGAAAAACAAATCAAAGAACAGGAAATACAACAAAGTGAATTTTCTTTATACCCTGATCTAGGCACCATGCGTGGTCATCCAAAGGAACCGCACGTTGTTATAGATCAAATGATGAAAGAGGTGACAAAATTTATTGCCTATTTAGATAATAGGCCGGTTTATAAGGAAGATTTAAATCTGATTATAAATAATTTTTTTATTTGGGACATTTTTTTAAAGCAACGAGCTAGGTCTAGAAATAATATTATCTTGATACCAGCTAAAGTTAGCCTTGGTGAACTAATTCGAAAACTAGAAGTTGCATTAAAGTTGGAATGTAAGGAGCGTACTATTCCAAAGTTGGTAATAAAGTATAAAAATGCTCAATTGCCTGAAAAAATCATATGTGATGCTAACCAGGTGATTTGCTTATTGACACCTATTGTATTAAGCATGGCTGGTTTAGATACGTCAAAAAATGGCTTTGTAAGTATTCAATTCTATACTACTTATTTAGAATATGACTTGGCACCATTTTCTGAAGACAAATCTATTACAGATGTGCGGTTTCCTGCTATAGCCCTAGTGATTGGTCATGGGGCTATTCCTGAAGAAGCGTTACCTAAAATTAAAAATTGTTATCAAACTCTTTCGGAAGGTACTCAGTGTAATTGGTATAGTGGGATACAAAAAGAATCAAAATGGGCCAATATAGACAAGCGCAATATAGAGCAGATTGTTCGTACCCATTATGGTTATTTACAGTTTCCAACTGCTCCTAAAAAACCTATGCTTGTAGTACTTCCTTGTAACGTAGCTGCTGTGCGGGATAAAATGATTGCTGGTATAATACCTTCAACTACTTCTATTAGCTCCAGGGAACTCAAGACATCTATGGCTTTTTTACAGAAAGCTTATAATAGCCTTTGCACAATGGCTGATATGCGTCCTACTGTATTAGATGAACTTTTTTTATTAATAAGGCGTTGTTATGGCTTTAGGCGTCATGCATCAGGACAACTATTATATGTCCGTGCATTAGGTATTGCTGAATTAGTAGCAAAGTGGGTACCTTATCAACCTAAACCAGTTTATTTTACTTTGCTTTATGGGTTAGTACGTTATGCAGGATTACCACTTCCTTATGTTAAAGCCAATTATACTATAGACGCTTATTCCTTTATAGAAAATATTATAGCTGTCAATAAGCATCAAGATATGGAGCCATCTGGACTTTATGTGGGTAACCGCCTTAAACGGGTGATGAATAGAGAACAACTCTTTGTGCCTTGCATTAAATTTGCTGAACGACTTTATGATTTACGTCATGCCAAAGACTATGCTTCCTTAGAGGAAGTAAAGCATATGGTCCAAGAAACGCTTACAATAGATATGGAACTTGGGAAAAAGTATTTACATGCAAACATCGTAGAAGAATTGGTAGAGGCAGCCAACCAAGCGCTGGAGGCTTGTAAAGGTATATGCTAGATGGTGGTTTTTATTAGCCCAGTAAGTTGTAATGTATCTTTAATGCAAGTTGCTTAGGTCTGTAATCTTTATCTCCATCGGCTAGTTCAGCCCTTATAGACTTTTTGGCTAGGCTTGATCGCCCTAATTCAAAATCAATATCTATTAAAAAATGTCCTAAAGCTATTCCCATGCCTAGTATATAGCCATTGATCTTTTTCTTATAGCTTTCTATAAGCTGATTACTCTTGAATTCGCTATCGTATAACTGGTCCCAAGGAATTCGAAAAATAACACCAATATGAGGGCGGAATACATTAAAAACAGGCATGCCAATTGTAAAAGGTGCTTGAATATATTTGAAGGCATTTCGATCATTCAGTAACGTATGCCAATCTAATACAAACAACCCATCTAATTTAGCATATAAAAGCCAAAGATCTAACTGTGCAAACCATCCTACATGCAGTGCTATATTGTCTATAGAAGTTTTTAAATTTTCTTTTTTTAAATTAAAGGCAGTATAAAACCCAGCTATGCCCAAAGATGGCCCTGTAGCCAACCCAACAGCGTTTGATGGATATGCTACCGATATATAGGCTAGAAAAAAAAAGGCTCGTATGGATTTTTTTATGTTCATTGCTTTTATTTGCATAACTATTTTTACTGTCAAAAACAATATCCGCTTTTTATACCCTTACCATTAGCGCTAAGGGAAGGAAGGTGTTGCGTTGGATCAAGATTCCTGATCGTCGTGGGTAGTAGCTACTTCATCAATACCACTTGACGAAATGGCACCATTTAATGTTTCTTCCCTTTGCGCTTTGGCTAAATTAGGACTCTTATTCGATAGTGGTGCATTTTTTAGAAAAATAGAAGACAATAGCGTTAAAAAAAGCAATAGGCTTACTAGTACCCAAGTAGATTTTTCTAAAAAATCTGCTTTTTGATTGATTCCAATGCGGTGTATAGAAGCTGCACTTCCACCTGAAGGAGTGATCCGTTCTTTAGGTTCTTGCAGTAAAATAACACCAATCAATAAGATGGCTATGATAATAATAAATATAGTAAGCAGATTGAATATAGACATAGCTAAAGATCATTTTTTAAGCTAGAAATGATATCCTCAATATACGATTTTTTTTCAGGATGTTTTGCCATTAAATGGTTATAAATTTCAATGGCACGTTTATATTTTTTTTGTTGGACCATTATTTTAGCTAATGTTTCCGTTGCAAAACGATCATCTAAAGTAGTAGCTTGTGCACAAAGATCTATACAGCCTTCCTCTTTTAATGGTGTGACTTCTACAAAGGGGTCAAATTGTAAATTTTTATTTAAAATCGTATCAATAACAGAGAACTGCTTAATACTATTTTCATTTGTACTCTTTTTAAGGGATTTTTTAGCAATTATTTCTAAATAGTTATTAGCGGTGGCAGCAGTTTGTTGCATACCCTTATCGTTGCCATTTCTGACTATTGGTGGTAGAGAAAGTTTGTTTTCTAACCATTTGCGCAACTGTATACGATCAATCGCATAAGTAGCAGCCCTTTGTACCACATACTTTGCTGTATCTTGCTCTTTTGTATAGCCTGCTTTGGCAAGCAGTGCATGCGCTAAGTAAAAGTAAGGGTAGCCCTGTATAAGGGCTTCTAAATCCGGTATATCTGCTGGTGAGAGTGTTGCAGGATATGCCAATAATTTTAATAGTTTTTGAACTTGCATGGTAAAAACAATTTCAAGTTTACCAATTATCTATGGATTTGTTACAAATATCATCTACTAGTTGACGAAAGATTTCTTTAATCAATTGATTTTCTTTTTCATACTGATTTTCAGTAGAAAACATATCAGCACTGGCTGAAAATTGTTTTTTGTTAAAAGAGGATGTTTCATCAGAAGCATTCACGCAAGAAACTTCTACGGTTATGGTTAGCCGTTGTATTTCTTTAGGATTATCTTTATCCTCACTTTTGGTACTGAAAGTTGTACGATATGAGAAAGACTTAATCACCCCTTCGTACTGGATGTCACCATCTTTATCTTGTTTGGTTAAGGAAGTTAGGCGTAATATTTTTGCTTCAAGTGCTTCAGTAAGCTTTTTAGGTAAATCTGTTGGGCCATCTGATGTCTCTGTATAAAACTCCTGAATAGAAAAAGTTTGTATATCACCAGGGAGTGAAGCCCCTGAGAAAGTAAAAAGACCACAACCATGCAGCCAAAATAGGCTAAAGAGAAAGTATAGGTTACCGTTTAACATCGAACTCTTCAATCTCATATTGTTTAATTTTTCGATAAAGCGTTCTTTCAGAAATCCCTAAGTCATCAGCTGCATTTTTACGATTTCCATGGTTTTTTTGCAAAGACCTACGGATTAAAGCCTGCTCTTGCGCTTCAATGGATAGATTTTCTGTTTTATCGGATGCGCCTATACAATTTAGTTGATCTTCTTTAAAAGATTGTGCTGTTTCTAATAAATGGATCTGTTGGGCTATATTTTTTGGGTCACTATGGGTGCTGAATCGGCGTGGGTCTTCTTTTATAATAGGGTGGTTTATAGTACCAGATTCCATCAAATTAAATAGTAACGCTTTTAATTCTGCGATATCTCTTTTTAAATCAAATAAAATAGGGTAGATATATTCTTTTTCAAGTAGCTCATTATTGTTCCATTTTTTATAAAGTACGGGTAAAGTGTGGTTTTGTACTTTTGGTAAATACTTTTCCAATACCTGTGGTGTAACGATTGCTACCTCTTCAAGAAGTGCCATTTGTTCTACAATATTTTTTAATTGGCGGATATTACCTGGAAATGGATAGGTACATAAAATATCTTTTGATTCTGTTCTGATTTCTAGCGGTTTGGTGCGATACTTAGTGGCGAAATCACTAGAAAACTTATGAAACAATTGTATAATGTCTGCACCTCGTTCACGCAAAGGCGGTATGTTAATTGGAACGGTATTGAGCCTGTAATACAAATCTTCTCGGAATTTACTCTGTTGAATGGCATGGATTAAGTCTACATGGGTGGCAGCTACTACACGCACTTTGGTTTTTTGTACACTAGAGGCACCTACTTTTATATATTCTCCATATTCTAATATCCGTAAAAGTCTGGTTTGGGTACCCAAAGGCATTTCACCTATTTCATCTAAAAAGATGGTTCCCCCGTTCGCTTCTTCAAAATAGCCTTTTCGGCTTTCTAATGCACTAGTAAAGGCACCTTTTTCATGGCCAAAAAGTTCAGCGTCTATTGTGCCTTCTGGAATAGCTCCACAGTTAATAGCTATAAATTTACCATGTCGGCAGGGACTTAGTCCATGAATAATTTTTGAAAAAGATTCTTTTCCAGTACCACTTTCACCCATAATTAAAACAGATAAGTCAGTAGAAGCTACCTGAATGGCTATCTCAACTGCTCTATTCAACAATGGTGCATTGCCAATGATATTAAACCGTTGCTTGATGTATTGAAGATCCTCTTTCATATATCTTATAGGCTTTAAGCTACTACTGTGCCAAATAAAGTAGCTGCATTGCAATTTGTAATGTGTACATCTACGTAATGACCTATTGTATAGTTCTCTTTAGGGAAGACAACAATCTTATTTTGACTGGTTCTACCTTGCAAAAATGCTTCTGATTTCTTAGAACGTTTTTCAATCAAGACTTGATGAACCTGATCTATACTTTTTTGATTGTGCATTAAGGCGTGTGCACGTTGCTTAGCTATAATTTCACTTAATCTACGCTTTTTAACGGTTTCTGGTACATCATCTGGGTATTTTCTAGCGGCCAATGTACCTGGCCGCTGGGAATAATAAAACATAAAAGAGAAATCATATTGCACCTCATCCATTAAAGAGAGTGTATCGTGATGTTCTGCTTCTGTTTCGGAGCAGAATCCTGCAATCATATCAGAAGAAATGGCACAAAATGGACCTAAAATAGTTCTAATGGCCTGAATTCTTTCAAGATACCATGCTCGATCATAGGTGCGATTCATAAGCGCTAAGATGCGGCTATTGCCACTTTGCACAGGAAGGTGAATATGTTTACAGATATTCGGATACCGTTTCATGGTATACAACACTGCATCGGTCATATCTTTGGGATGAGAGGTAGAAAAACGTACCCTTAAGGTGGGATCAATTTCAGCCACCATGGCTAGCAATTGGGAAAAGTGGATTACCTGATCATTGGCTTTATTCGATAGTGGGTGAGTAGCTGATGCGACAGATGGATGCCAGCTATAGGAGTCTACATTTTGTCCCAAAAGGGTAATTTCTTTATAACCTGCTTCAAATAATTTTTTGGCTTCTTGTACTATAGAATAGGGATCTCTGCTTCGTTCACGCCCTCTGGTAAAGGGAACAATACAAAAAGAACACATATTGTTACATCCCCTCATAATAGAGATAAAGGCGGTTACCCCACTGGAGTGTAATCGAATAGGGGCAATATCGGCATAGGTTTCTTCTTTAGATAGAAAAGTATTGACTGCCTTATACCCTTGATCTACCTGACTAATAAGTCGGGGAAGATCTCTGTAGGCATCTGGACCTGCTATCAAATCAACTACTTTTTCTTCTTCTAGTAATTGCGTTTTAAGCCGTTCTGCCATACACCCTAATATACCTACAATAAGATCTGGTTGGCTTATTTTTTGTTGGTTAAAAACCAATAGCCTATTGCGGATGGTCTGTTCTGCTTTATCCCGAATGGCACATGTGTTGATGAGAATAAGGTCTGCTTTATGATGCTGATCTGTAAAGACAAAACCTTGTTGGGCCATAATAGAAGCTACAATCTCACTATCAGAAAAGTTCATTTGACAGCCGTAGCTTTCTATATATAGCTTTCTAGGCAACTGAGGATGGTGCGTACTAAGCGGTTTAGATAGGCTTTTTTCGGCAGAACAATTTGTAGAGATCAATGTATTTTGTTCCATGTGCATAGGATCATGTTGCTATATAATATACTAATCTATCGCAAGCCTTTTGAGTAGCATAGATGACAATTTGCTAAAAGCTATATAAAAATACAAAATAGATAGGATTGCCCTTATGTGGTTTACAGCATCTTAGTGTTATTTAAAGTAAGTGCGCGGAGCTGGTCAATAATATTGGGGTCCACTAGTGTGGAGGTGTCACCTAAATAGCCTTCTTTTCGTACTATTTTTCTGAGCAGTCGACGCATTATTTTTCCAGAGCCAACTTTAGGCAGCGCCGGTACAGGTTCTATCAGGTCCGGAACGGCAAAAGCCCCTATTTGGTTTCGGATCATTGATTTGATCTCATATTCAATTGTGTGATTATATATTTGCCCATCTTTTAATACAATAAAACAATGGATGGATTCGCCTTTTATAGCATGTAGGGCCGATACGGCAGCCGCTTCTGCTACCGAGGGATGTTGCATCAGTACGGATTCAATTTCAGCGGTTGATATCAAGTGACCGGAGCAATTCAGCATATCATCTGTTCTACCTGTTATCCAAAAATAGCCATCTGCATCACGTTCTGCACCATCTCCTGTATAGTAATATCCATGGTATGGCTCAAAATAGGTGGCTTGAAAGCGCTGATGATCTCTGTCCAGTGTCCTTGCCATCCCTGGCCAGGGATTTTTGATCACAAGGTGGCCTTTTCCTGGACCTATAACTTCAATACCATCCTCATCAACGATTGTGGGTACAATCCCCCAAAAGGGAAGTGTGGCAGAGCCAGGCTTTAATGGTGTAGATCCAGGAAGTGGACAAATAATGGGCGCGCCTGTTTCTGTCTGCCAAAAGGTATCAATGATGGGACAGCGACTTGATCCCACTACTTCGTAAAACCAGCGCCAAGATGAAGGATCAATAGGTTCTCCCACTGAACCCAGTATGCGCAAAGAGGCTCTACTATATTTTGTTACATATGAAGCAGGCAGTTGCATAAGGGTTCGAATCGCTGTAGGCGCTGTATAAAATGTCGTTACCTTATACCGATCAATCAAATCCCAGAAGCGTCCCCCATCTGGATAGGTTGGAATACCGTCAAATATAACAGAAGTGCTTTTACAGGCCAGTGCACCGTACACATTAAAAGTATGACCTGTAATCCAGCCTAAATCTCCAGAACAAAAAAATATATCTTCTGGGTGGTAATCAAAGGCATATTTAAATACCGTTGCAGTATATAACAGGTATCCGCCAGTTGTATGGAGCACACCCTTTGGTTTGCCAGTTGAACCACTTGTATAAAGTATAAATAGCGGATCTTCCCCATCCACCCACTCAGGTGTACATAGCTCTGATGCAGACGCCATCAATTTTTCCCAGGCGCAATCTATAGCGTCATTCCAAGGAATCTCAGGTATTTGTTGGGTAGTCTGCAAGCGATTAAACACCATACAATGGTTCAGTGGGTGACCAGCTGCCTTACATTGCATCAATGCTTGGGTTGCGATGGATTTGAGGGCAATAAACTTTGTGCCCCGGAATGTTCCATCAGCTGTTATCAAGAGTTTTGCTTGTGCTGCTATGATTCGTTCTGCTAGTGCGTTTGCTGAGAATCCTGCAAAAACAACAACGTGGATCGCACCAATCCGCGCACAACTTAACATGGCTACGATCGCCTCTATGGTATTCGGCATATAAATGGCTACCCGGTCTCCCTTTTTTATCCCCAGATCTTTTAAAACATTGGCACATTTACAAATAGCCTTTAGCAGCGCTTGGTAGGTGATTTGCTTTTGTTCACCTGGCTCATTGCCTTCCCAATAATAGGCAATCTTGTCTCCATAGCCATCCTGAATTGGTTTGTCTACCAGGTTATAACAAATGTTGGTAGTAGCGCCTTCCATCCATTTTATAAAAATATTTCCCTTGTTTAGGTCAAAATTATAGTTTAGAAATGGACCCACCGGTTTGGTTTTCCAAAAAAAATCTGTAGCTATTTTTTCCCAAAACTTCCCCGGATCTTTAATGGAGCCGTTATATATTTTTAGATATGCATCCAATGATGGAATATAGGCTCTTTTCTGAATGGCATCAGAAGGAAGATAGACTGAATCAGTTGTAGGGCTTTTCATGCTTTAAAAATTCTTGTATCCATGTGTAAAGTAGTCCATTCAGATTATAGGACAATAAAATGATTGATTTTTATTTTTTTCAGTAGACTATAATTTTAAGCGATGGCTATAGTGGCCAGTAGATTTCTTGCTGAAAGAACACTATCCAAATCTGCAGTAATCATCAGTATCAAGTTTTGACCCATTTTTTTTAACTGACAATAAGCTGGACGTTGTTGTATATAGTGCATAATATTTTCCCACA
>ANMQ01000017.1_pt1 | contig 16515 bp, 16 predicted proteins | sample 507748 | NCBI WGS metagenome assembly ANMQ01 (sample SAMN01728977, study PRJNA163505) | wasp metagenome | isolation source: Encarsia pergandiella - a minute parasitoid wasp | collected 2006-10 | reverse complement strand
GTAGATAAAGATGTAATAAGTAGTTTTTCCAGCTCCAGAGGGGCCCATAATGGCCACCATTTCTCCCATATGGATGGATAAATCGATCTGTTTGAGGATTTTATATCCATGATAAGATTTACAGACTTGTTTGGCTACAAGCATATATATGCATAATATTTTGTATTTTTGGTTTAACGTTTAAAACCTTAGCTGTAAAAATAGGTTGTAAATATATAAAATTTTGGTCACGCGCTCGTAGTTCAACCGGATAGAACGTCGGATTTCGGCTCCGAAGGTTGAGGGTTCGAGTCCTTCCGAGCGCACAGTTTGAATGATAGAGAAGCGATGACTAGTCTAATGGATCATATGCTCCGCTTAGCGAAATGAATCTTCATCGACCAATCGGATATCTTTTTGAATATGATGCCGTGCCAATAGATTGGCTACTAAAGCGATGCAGGGGAAAATGATACCTATTTTATAGCTGCTATCTCCATCTGGTAAATAGGCAGCATTAGCCTTGTTAACCAACATCCAAATACCCCCCCCTAGTACCATTAATAGCAAGGTGATATGTGTAGTTAAATGGAGTTGTAATTTCCTGTGGTTATGCCGCATCATGGCATACACTGCTGTTCCCATAAGGTAACAGCAGTATAAAGCGCAACAACCATAGGGAAATATAATACATTGATCTGTAGAAAGAATAAGCGCATAGGGCTTGATGGTACAAATACGGTCTAAGCTTACCTTTACCCAAACTGAAACATTAAAAAAAGCAGCGATGGAAATACAGACTATACCTAAATAAAGCGATTGGACTCTTTGAATCATATGCAATGGTATAAAAATAGAGACAGCTAGGAAGGTTAAATAGCGATGCGCATAAGCCATACATCCAAAGACTTGACTTTGATTTAGATAATTGACTAATACCTTCGATTAGACTATTTAGACTATTAATGTATAGTTATGTTACATCTACATGTAACCTTATTTACATACAAAACCCTATATGCACTAGCGGAACGATTTTGCTATCTTAATTTCAGACAGAAGCGGTCTGGACGGGAGTCGAACCCGCGACCTCCTACATGACAGGCAGGCATTCTAACCAACTGAACTACCAGACCGTAAAATTTCTAAGAACTTCTACGTGTGAAATACAAATTTAATGTATAAATTATTATTTATCAAAACTAATAATCGTTTTATGTACGAAAATAATTGCAAGTTCAAACTGTCTCATGTAAATTCACAGCATAATAATGAATTTATTATCATAGCATAGTGTGGATGGGTTTAACGATAAACCACCCGATAAATGGCTATATAATTTTTAAATCTCCATATACCATGACCAAATCAGAAGTAATTTTAGCAATCGCTCGGAAAACAGGGATTGATAAAGAAGATGTTAAAAATACGATTGATGAATTATTTCGTGTTATTCAAGATGCTGTAATAGATGATCATCGCGTACATTTTAGTGGTTTTGGTAGTTTTTCTAAAAAGAAACGTGCTAAAAAAATTGGCCGTAATATTAGTACCAATACAGCTATTGTTGTAGAAGAACACTATATTCCATTTTTTAAGCATTCTAAGTTCTTTGCAGCAAAAATTAAAGCCGCTGGTGCTACATAACCTTTATAAGGAAGCTATATAGATCCGCCATTATTATATTGATAGACATGGTATTTATTCAGCTCAAGGCGTCTATTAAATAATAAAATAGTATCTGCTTTACGCTTCCAATGCTTTCCAAATTTGCAAAGCGCTATCGCAAAAGAACATTAAGTGTTAGATGTTGCTTTTTAGTTGGTTAGTTGCCTTGATGAAGTAAAAGGTGGTATGAATATAGTGCGTCTCTTAGGTGCTAAAACCCATAAGTAAACCCGATTGGCTTTACTAGTTCTTATGGTATATCTATATCCAATCACCTGTAAGCATTACCTTTTTAAGAAGTGCAAAAATAGCCCTGTATAAAAAGTTTTGAAGACGCTCCTTGCAGTTGGAAAAACAAAAGCCACCCCTTAGATTCCGTGCTAAATGGCTTAGTGCGTCATCTATAAACAGTGCTTTCAAAACTTTTTAACAGGGTTTGATGTATATTTTATCCATCAAACTGACCTAAATAGGTATGCTATATTTTGCTTAATTAGTCGGCCCTCAAGTATTTTTTTGTATAAAAAAATATTTAATTGATATGTCTTCCTAATATTTGGATTTTAGGTTGTGCTCTATTTTTGCTAACCTCTATTATATAATAAAAAGTTTTAGATTAATATTCTTAGTTAGATAAGTTTTATTTTATGTGATTGTGAGGGTGTTAAGAATAACTTTCTTGTAATCAGTCGTAGATTATGACTAATAACACATAGAATAACGTTAAGATTATCCCCTAAAATACCTTTCAAATAGTTAACTGATAATTTACCATCTGATTTCATATGACCGATATGTGGTTCAATAGAAGATCTTCTTTTTATAGCTTTTTTTAGAGCAGGCGTTATACCCCTTTTAGTCTCACTTGTAAATATATTACATTCATTAACAGGTATATTATGACCTCTATAGGCTTTATCTACGAAAGCATATTTTACCTTGGTACCAGATAATTGCTCGGCTTGTAATAAACTCTTCTGCAAAGTATGGCCATCATAAGCATTAGGATGTATCGCTTCTGTAGAGACAATTAAACCTTTTTTATGGGTCAATGTAAATTGTACTTTACAACCATACTCATATGAATTTCTAAACTTACCTTTACTCACACAGTAGACCGAGGATTCATGGATACTATAAACTTTATCATTACTATTTTTTGATTGATTTATAAGTTTTTTACTTATAGATAGTAGTTGCGTAAATTGGTTGCGTATTAGATCATTAGACGATTTTATAGAACGTTCTACATCTCTTATTACCCGACCAAGATAGGTCTTTAATGTTTTAACGCCCTTGGATAAACGTTTATACTGTTTGGCATGAGCATACCTATCAACTTTACGTTTAATAGATAGACCTAACCGCTGATAAGTTTGACGAAGTTTAATACCTATTTTCTTGGCTATACTGACCAATTTTTCTCTGGCTTTATTAAGCAAAGAAGAGTCCGTTGGGTAACGGATATTTTTCTCCATTACACTAGTATCAGATATAACTTTTTCAAGTTCTTTTCGGGTCACTACTTTTTTTTTAGCGCTAAGTCTATAGTCATAAATAAGATTTTATTGAGACCTTCTTGACCTAATCTATGGCGCCAACGGGTCAATGAACTGGGGTTACAAAGTACCTTAAACTGAAAATAATAATATCCACAAAAGTATTGCCAATAAGGGTTTTCGACCCATCTAACCACTACTTGTTCATCAGAAATATTATTACATATGACTCATAATAAGAATCCCTATAATTAAACGAATAGGCAAAGGAGGTTGACCAAGTCCATAGCTAAAACCGCGGTCTAAATCTGATTCTAAGGAGTGCCAGGTAATCGAATCAGATAACTGGAATAAAGGATGTTTCGGGTTAAGAAAACTAGATAAGCGTTGCTCAAACAAAGGCTCAAGGCTATTATTTATTTTCTTAGATTTTATCTTTATTTTGCAAGCTTTTTATACAAAACAACCTATAAAACTGGTTATTAACCAATATAAATTTAACCATTTATTTGCTGATTAACAAATGATTATATAGTATTTCAGGGCCGACTAATTAAACTGGTTCATAGCATGTAGAATGCCTTTATTACACCAAGTTATTAATATTTGACAAGCTTTATGCAAGTGGTCATCTATTTTTTGTAATTCTTTTTCATTAAAATTATTTAAAACAAAATCTGAAAGTTTTCCTTTAGGGAAATCATTTCCAATGCCTATTCGAAGACGTGGATAGTGGTTTGAAGCTAAAGCATGGGCAATGCTTTTTAGGCCATTGTGGCCTCCATCAGCGCCTTTTGTCCGCAAACGCATTGTACCGAAAGGAAGCGTGATGTCATCTACAATCGTCAAACTTTGTTCAACCGGTATTTTTAAGTAGTCTAACCAATAGCGAACCGATTTACCACTATTATTCATATAGGTGGTAGGTTTAATCATATATACTTGATATCCATGGTGGATAAAAGAAGATATAGCAGCTAACCGACTTGCTTGAAAAACAACTTTTTGTTGAACTGCTAGATGATCTACTACTAAAAATCCTATATTATGCCTAGTATGAACATATTCTGGACCAATGTTTCCCAATCCAACTAGTAGTAATTTCATAGGTTATTTTAGACGCTATGGCTATTGATGGTACTTCGCAATCCCCAAAGGCAATTTATGATTACTTCCCTTTTTTCTCCTCTTTACTAGCTGCACTACGCAATGCCCTTGGAATCTCAATAGAGGCTACTGGTGTATTAGGCAAGGCTAAAATAGTATAATTTTCTATTGGAATTTGATGCACCCGTACAATCTGCCCCAAGTCAAGATGAGACACATCGATATCCACTATCGATGGCATATTATTTGGATAAGCTGAAATAGGCAGTTTTCTTTGCTTTTTAGAGAGCACTCCTCCTTTGGCTACACCAATTGCTTTGCCGACAAATGCGGTTGGAATATCCATTTTAATTTTTTTATTATCAAAAATTTGCAAAAAATCTACATGCAACATCATTTCACTTACTGGATGGAATTGCATCTCTTGTAAAACACATCTGTATATAGATCCTTCAATATTGAGGTCTACAAAATGGGCATGAGGTGTATAAATCAAATCACGTAAAAGCACCATAGGTACATAGAAATGTACTTGCTCAGTACCACCATATAGTACCCCTGGGACTTGTGCCGCTGCTCTTAGTTTTTTAGATTCGGCCTTACCGAGATTTGCTCTTTTATACCCTAAAATCTCTATTACTTTCATATTTGTGCTTTGTGATCAATTAAAAAGTTAACCCACCCTCCATCTGCATCTCTACATTCTATATGTTGAAACGACACACTGTAAGTTCGGGGTTTTTTTCCCAAAGTCGGACAATAAAATCTTCCTAATGGGTGTATATCTAGAATGCAACATATGACTAGTAGCTACCATTATGTGGCCATTACACTTGAAGAACCAAATTTAACAAAAAAAGTGTGGAGACAAAAAGTATAGTAGACTGAAAAATCGCATCCCCAACAATTAGGACAAACTTTTATAAATTTTGGTTTCTTCTTTTTCTTATTTGCTAGCCATATACATTAGTAATTTATTGATCTGATTTACAAGAAATTAGTATTTCTTACTTCATATGTATACTTATTTAATCAGTATTTTTTCTGCCTTTATTAGGCTATTATAGATAAAAAACAGATCTGATATGAGGTTACCTTACGCCACTTAATAAACTGTTAGGTCATTATCTTGCTTTTTATTAATTTTGAATGAATTTTGTTTTTGAAAAGATAGAAAAGTGTGTAAGCGAATTATTTATTTTGTGGCATATCTACTGGCTTTGCCCCTTTCTATTTGGGCTGAAGTTCTGACCTATAAAGCGGATCGGTTAGAAGGCGACGTGGTAGATAATAAGCCTTGTAAGAAACTAGAAGGGAATGTGGTCTTTACTTTCCATAAGAGTGGTATGGTATTAACTGCAGATAAAGCCTATCAATATGATGATCAGTCGCTGATAAAAGCGCAGGGCAATGTCAGAATTATGGATCAAGAAGGTGGCGTTGTAGAAAGTGTTTTTTTAACCTATTACTTATTACAAAAGCGAGCTATTTTCGAAAAAGATGTACGCTGTTCATCTAAAAAATCTATATTTTATACCCCTAAATTGATCTACGATGTGGAAAAAAAACAAGGTAAGTTTTTGACAGGGGGCAAGTTGGTACAAGATCAAATGGTTTTAACCAGTAGTAAAGGCCTCTATGATGGTGTCCATCATCAAGTTACCTTTTCCGATAAGGTGGTCTTAGTAGACCCTAGTTATACCTTCCATTCCGATCAGCTGGATTACGACACTCAATCAGAGGTTGCTTATTTTCGAGGTGCTACCAAAATTATTTATCGTGATGGGATACTTACAACCTCTAAGAGGGGCTATTATGCATTGCCTAAAAAACAGCTTGCTTTTGAACAAGGTGCACTTACTACAGAAAATATTACGCTTGCTGCAGACCACTTAGAGATTGTTAATGGCGAAGATTGCGCAGCTACTGGCCATGTCTCACTTTGTTCACAAAAGCATGATGCCTTAATAACTGGTGGTAAGGCTAGTTATGTTGGAAAAGAGAAAAAAGGCGTGATAACAGGTAGCCCATTATTAACCAAGGTAGTAAATAATGAAACGATCTATTTGCGTGCAGATACCTTTGTTATTTTAGAAAAAAATGAACCACCAGAGCAAGAAGTTCATGCTTTAAATCATGTTAGGCTCTACCAAAAAGTTGTACAGGGTGTTGCAGATGGCGCTGTTTACAATACCACTAAAAACAGCATTTATTTACATAATAAGCCGGTTATTTGGTGCGGTCAATATCAAATTACAGGAGAAGAAGTGCACTTGGCTATAGAGGAAGCAGAACATGTGCGTATGTATGTAGATAAAAATTTATTTATGGCCTCAGAAAATTTAGTTGGTCACTACAATCAAGTAAAAGGGAATAAACTGGTTGGACTTTTTAAAGAAGGTGTGATTGAGAAAATGTCGATAAGTGGTAATAGTGAAAGTATATATTTTGCCCTTGGGGATAAGAATGAGTTGGTAGGTATGAACCATATCAAGTGTAATGGTATGGAAATGGCTATGGTTGATAATGCATTGGCGGAAATGACTTGCCAACCCAAACCAATAGGGGTCTTTTACCCAGCAGAAAATTTAAAAGAAGATCAAATGAAATTACCTGGCTTTGTTTGGTTTGGTGAAAAATGGCCTACGAAAGCAACTATTTTAGAAGGATTGCTTAAAGATGTGACCGATCAAAATCCCTAGTTTTATCTATAAAAAATTGATTTTGAACCATCTATAACAACAGTCTTATATTGTAAAAAAAACTTTATAACCTACCCAATAGAACCAGCGCATCTACTAAGCGGAGCTATTCTAAATCTATATTTTTCCTATGTTTGCAACTGCATTGCCTAACCATCTACTGCTCTATATAAATATATCAACCGCTCGGCCCCTATTAAATACAAAAAAACCATACAATTTTTAACACTTTTTTAAGCGGTAAAGAATCATTTAAGGTTGTAATAAATAGGCTTTTATAAAGCCATCAATCGCACCATCCAGGACATTTTCTACATCTTTTCGTTCATACCCTGTTCGGTTGTCCTTAATAACTTTATAAGGATGTAATACATAGCTCCTAATTTGAGCGCCAAATTCAATCTTTTTTTTACTGCGTTCTATTTGTTGTTGTTTGGCTCTTCTTTTTTCTAGTTCTTGCTGATAGAGCTTAGATTTAAGCAATTGCAAAGCTTTCTCTCTATTTTGTAGCTGAGAGCGTTCTTGTTGGCATTCTACTACCGTTCCAGTTGGTATATGTTTTACACGAACTGCTGTTTCTACTTTATTAACATTTTGCCCACCGGCTCCACCAGATCGAAAGGTATCCCAACTTAGATCAGCAGGATTTATTTCAATTTTTATAGAATCATCGATAACAGGGGCTGCATATATGGAAGCAAAGGAGGTATGTCTTTTACCAGCCGCATCAAAGGGAGAGAGACGTACCAGTCGATGAATACCTACTTCTGCTTTGATGTACCCATAAGCATAGGGACCTATTACTTCCAACGTAACGGCCTTTATACCAGCACTATCCCCTGGCTGGTAATGAATTACTTTAACAGTATAGCCCTGTTTGGCTGCCCACATGGTATACATACGCACCAACATATGGGCCCAATCTTGGCTTTCTGTACCACCTGCACCTGGCTTTATATCTATGATCGCATTTAAATGATCCTCTTCTCCATCCAACATTTTTTTTAATTCAACCGCTTCTAACAAAGTAACAAGCCCAGATGCTACAAGGGACAGCTCTTCTTGCGCCATTGTATCTTCTTCAAATAAAGATTCTAATAAAAGCAGTTCATCCCATTGGTTCTGTAAGGTATTGAATTGATCAATAGTTTCTTTTAAAGTTTTTATTTTTTGAATGGTTTGTTGCGCTTCAGCTGGGTTTGACCAAAATAAAGGAGAAGCAACCGCTGATTCTAACCACTGTAATTGTCTGTTTTTATCAGCATAGTCAAAGAAAGTCCCTTAAGGCCTCTATTCTTTCTCCTAGGTGGGGGTACTTGGTTTTCATAAAACTTATTTTATATAAACTAATTTTTTGTAAAATGAATCCGATTGCCTATAGCATGTTCTACTTGATCCGGGGCGAAGATATGATGGGTAACGCGTATCGTTTTTTTATCTTTAGTAAGTTCACTTAGTGGATTACTATAATCCTGAATTGTATTAAGGAAAGTATAGATCGTTGTATAGGTGGACTCTTTAAAAAAGGAGGCTAAATCCAAACTTTTCACTAAGGAATTATCATATTGCTGGTAAAAAAGTAGCTTCTTTGCAATACCATTTAGATCCTCTCGGGTAAAAAGCAGATCATCAAGACTAAAATAGGTAATCTTAGGAGGATCCAACCCTTCATTAAGCTCTCCTATTGCTTCATTAAGTGCTTGAAGTGTATTAAAGTTAAACACCAACTTAAATTTGAGCATCTTTTCATTATATGCTATATCTACCTGGCTAATACCCGCTATTTTTTCAAATTTTGCGCTAGCATTACTAAATGCTTTATAACCTATAGCTTTAGTTACATCTTTATAATTTTTATTTAAGTATTTAATAACCGAAATTAAATGACTGGTCTTCGTTAAATCTACTTCAATGCTAAATTGACCAGATCCATCTTTATTAAAATCGGCCCTCTCTATAAAATCTACTCCTAAAGCAAAGCTATTAGAGCGCGATTGAAAAAAAAAGAGCAATAGAAAAACTACAAACCTTGCTTTTGGGGGCTGGATCGGCATAAAGAATAAAAAACTAAAAATAAAAAAATAGCTGCGCTTTACATCCAATACTTTGTGTAGATGGACAATCACATGATAAATATATTATTTCTATTAAACAATAGCTATTATTTTATTTATAACCTATAAGCCACTAAAAGTAGCAGCATAATTTGAAATGACTCAAAAGTATGAAACTTTCATAAAATTTATGTTGGTTTATGGAAAGGTAAGCTATTATCTAGCCGCCTTTACCTTTAACCCATAACGGATTTAATCTATGACTTTGTTGCATGAATAGAATAAATCTTTTGCTGTCTTAATATGTTATTTACATTTAAATAGTAAATTTATATTTTTTGTTCAAACAGGTGACTAAATTAAGTTAAATTAATTAAAACATGAATGCTGGACTGCAACATTTTAATTTGATAATCAATTGTAAAAATTTAATAGAATTTATTTATCAACAGCTGTATAAAGAATAGTTTAGATAAACTATTCTAGTTATCAGGTTCTTATATTATAAATTACTTTATAAAATCAGGTAAAATCGCTAATTTTTTAGTAAAAATACCAATACAATACTATTTTAAAACTTCTGTAAATCAAGTAAATAAATAGATAATGCACGTTTGAATATACTTCATAGATCACCATGAAAATATAAATTTTAAACTATTCATCCAACGAATTTATCTAGCATGCACGTTAGTACCTTGAATACAGAAAATTAAATATATGATTATTAGAGATTTAATTATATTAGGATGTAGTGCACAGTATTCAACTCGATTTCGGAATAATGGGGCTTATCTTCTTCGATGGAATAGAGAAGGGCTTTTATTTGATCCTGGAGAGGGGACACAAAGGCAATTTATTTTTGCAGAAATAGCTCCTTCTACTGTTACAAGAATTTTTATTAGCCATTTTCATGGAGATCATTGTTTAGGACTTGGTTTCATATTGATGCGCCTCAATCTAGATGGGGTCAAGCGTCCCATATATTGTTACTATCCATCAACTGGCAAAGTATATTTTGACCGTTTGCGCTATGGAACGGCTAATAAAAATGATATTCAAGTCATTGACTATCCGGTTGCTAAAGAAGGAGTGGTGCACAAAGATGATAAATTTACAATTGAAGCTAAATTTCTTGATCATAGAGTTGATAATATACGATGGCGCATCACGGAAGCTGATTCTATAAAATTTGATAAAGAAAAACTCCAAGCCAAAAATATTTCAGGGGTGCAGGTTCGAGACCTCCAAGAAAGAGGTACTTTAAGCCTAAATGGGCGCACTGTTTTGCGCTCCGAGGTAAGCGAAATACACAAGGGGGATATTTTTGCTTATGTCATCGACACTAAATATTGTCAAAATGCTGTTGATTTAGCAAAAGGAGCCAAGCTTTTGTTATGTGAAAGTACCTATTTAGAACAACATAAAAGTCTTGCGCTTTATTATGCCCACATGACATCAAAACAAGCTGCTACTATTGGTAAACAAGCAGGGGTTCAAAAATTAATTTTAACGCATTTTTCTGCGCGTTATCTGGATCTAAGTCTCTTTGCTGAAGAAGCAAAGCTCATTTTCCCCAATGTAGAAACGGCAGACGATTTAAAGCGGTTTGACTTTCCTAAAGGGGACTTTGAAATGTAAATCTTTGATTGTGTTCCATACCCCTGTATACAAATAATAAAATTAGTGCTGCTGAAGAAAAAAGCTTCTAAAATAGGGTGGAAATTTTGGAGCAATAGCAACGTGACTTGCAAAACAGGTATCTACCTTTAACCATTTTGATAATATAATGGCCAAATAATATCTAAAATACAATATAAAGAGCAAAGCGATATACAATCAAATATAGACGCGGCAGAACCGAATGAACCAAAGCATATAATCATGAACACCTTAAAAAAAAAGGTTTTAGAAGCTTTACGTAAAGTAGATGACCCCGATTTAAAGCAAGACCTAGTTTCATTGGGTATGATTGATCATCTTGATATACATGGTTCTACCATTTCTTTTACGATTATACTGACTACCCCAGCTTGTCCATTACAAGAAGTAATCAGACAGGCATGTATACAAGCCATTCGTAAAGCTGTAACGAGTGATTTTGAAATCAGCATTCAGTTTACCTCAAAAGTTACTTCAGGGCGTTCCAAATCCGCTATATTACCTGGTGTCAAAAATATTATTGCCATTGCTTCTGGTAAGGGTGGCGTTGGCAAATCTACAATTGCTACCCATTTGGCGCTGGCGTTATCCAACCATGGTGCAGATGTAGGACTGTTAGATGCAGATATATTTGGACCATCTATTCCGACGATGTGGGGTTGTGAAACCACTAAACCAACTGTAGGCAAAGAGGCTGGGAAGAACTTTATTATACCTATCAATCGCCATAAGGTGAAATTACTTTCTATTGGGTTTTTATCCAATATGGAAGAGGCCATTGTATGGCGTGGCCCTATGGCCAGTGCTGCTTTTAAGCAATTATTACAAGATGCAAATTGGGGTGTATTAGACTATTTATTAATCGACCTACCCCCTGGTACCAGTGATATTCACCTTACTTTGGTACAAAGTATTGCTGTTACAGGGGTAGTAGTGGTTACTACACCACAAAAAATTGCATTAATAGATGCCACAAAGGCGATTGCTATGTTTAAAAAAGAACAGATCAAGGTGCCTATACTGGGGCTGATAGAAAATATGTCCTACTTCTCAACAGAAAAAACAGATGGGGCCCATCTCTATCATATTTTTGGAAAGGATGGAGGTACACTACTGGCAAAACAAGCATCCATACCTTTTTTAGGCCAAATTCCATTGCTTCCTACGATTTGCCAACAGGGAGATGTAGGTGTCCTACCTGGGCAAACTATCGAACCTTTTAACAAAATTGCAGAAAGACTAGCACAACAAGTAGCCATCCAAAATGCCACCTATGCTGGTTCAACCAATGGCGTTAACTGAACGCTATTCATTTTGTCCTTCAATTTTATCCAACAAAATCTTTCTAGGGAGCTCTAATAGGCTTGGTGCATTGCAATTTGTTCTTTAAATTTAAACAAACATTTGGCCTAGATGTTTAACAGCCGTTTAGCCCCTTTGTATTGCATGGCAAGATGTTAAAAAATGATTATAAGCTAAGGTAAACCAACTAAGATCCATATGCAAGCACCTACTCACCTATCTCCACAAGGATGTATTTTTTGTCAAATCATAGCTGGGCAAGCACCTTGTCATAAAGTGTGGGAAAGGGTAGATTATATGGCTTTTCTATCTATATTTCCTAATACAGAGGGGTTTACAGTGGTAATACCTAAGCGTCACCTGAGTAGCTATATTTTTGATCATGGCCCAGAACAGATCAATGGGTTAATGGCAGCCGCTAAACAGGTATCCAACCTATTGGTGCATAAGTTTCCAACCGTTGCTAGAACAGCTCTTGTATTTGAAGGATATGGTGTAAACCACTTACATGCCAAATTAATCCCTCTGCATGGCACCAAAGGTGGTCCGAAGCTTGCCTCCACGATCAAAACCAAATTTGATCAATACCCTGGTTACATTTCTTCTCATGATGCAGCACGGGAATCGGATGAAAAATTAGCAGCAATAGCTAACTTTTTAAAAAATTAGTGTCTGTTAGAAGAACCAGTGATAAATTTTGAAAAAATCCCTACCATATGCTTCTAACCAACCTGGCTTAATCATTACATTATTGTATAAATAATGTAACATAATTTTTTTCGTATACGCCACTAATATTGTCCCGAAGATGCAACCTATTGGGCCACGTTTGGGTATTTTTGATGAATGGTTAAAAAAAGCTTAGATGGATGCAACGGATCAAAAATTATAAGAAAGATCAAAACAATTTGATAAAAATTGATTAGATTCATAAAAAGAAGACCAGGTAAGCAGCCTTGTTATAAGCTTGTAATTTGGGAATAGGGTAAACAGTGTGCTTCAGGTCAAAATAAGCATTATCCCTTTACCCATCTGACAACGTTACTGTTTCAAACAGTGTAAAAACCCATTTGTAAAAAATTGCGGTGAGACCGCACCAGCTTACTAGATAGAACACCCAATTGTTCATCTGGAAGGCCAGAGGAGTGGCTTCTGCAATGCGTTTTTACCAGCAGTCTGAACAAGTATCAATAAGCAGCTTGGCCGAAAATAGTCGAACCATCTAATAAAAGATTAATTGTTATATCATGAATCAATTTGAAATATTAAAAACATTGGTACTTTCACTAGAAGATGAGTTTTATAAATTCTATGAAAAGAACAATAAAGCAGCTGGAGGAAGAATTCGTAAGGGTATGCAGACGCTAAAAAAAATTGCACAAGAAATCCGAATGAATGTATTGGCCTCTAAAGCACCTACCAACGATCTGAAGGATACAGATAATACATAGCTAAAAATATTCAAGGTATGATGAAGCAAAAATATTTGATTAATAATTTGTTTGCACTTGTTTAGTCCGGTGTATAGCTAGGCCTAAAGATTGTAATTAGAAAAAAGGTACTTGCAGATAGAGAGCCAAGTGGTCTGTATAGGATAGCAAACAACCTAAACGGTGGATTATAGTTACTGTAGACCAGTTATATATGTTAGTTATAGAAAGTTTTTGCTTTTTTACGCCATAAGCTATAATTCCAGCAATCAAATTGACACAGAAATTAGGTATGCTGCTCTGTCTGGAGTGTTCTATCTGGCTAATATTGTTAAGCTAATCTATTATAGCTTCAATAATAGAACGTTTTGTTAACATCAATGTATCCCAAAGGGGGATAAAGGCATAAATTTTATTAAAAACCCATCTATCATATAGTATATTTCTACTAATTTGTTTATATTCATAGCAGGCTCCTTTGGTTATTCGGGTTACTCTTCAATTCTCCAAATTTAAAACACAAAGGAGCTTATTTAAAATTAAATATTAAAATCTCATCCAGCGTTCAGGTTAATATATATATATATATATTAATTTGATTATCAATTATAGTAATAGGAAAGATTAAAATAATTTTTCCTCAATTTTGTTGTATTGATCTTAAATTAAATAAGTACAAATAGATATTTACATACCATCAGATGATATGCTTCTTACACTGAAAAGATAGCTAAAAACTGTTACTTATTTTCTAATTAAAATAATGTGGGTTTACTTGTATTGAAGTATACTATTTTTAATATAAAGAATCACATAGTTCAGTTATTCAAGCTTTAGGAGAGCTTTGTTCTATAAGATATAATAGCTAAGGCTAAAATACCAAGCGTTTATTGGGTAAACAAAAATGTTTTTTTCGATAAAAAGAAAATAAAATTTTTAGGGAATTTGTTAAATTCCAAAAGAAAAATGCATAAAAATAGCCCCTTAAAAAGGCTACTTCTTAATTTTAGTTAACCACCGGTTTTAATGTAAGCATTAATTCCCAAAAGGATTAACAATAAAGGCTATGTTAACAAAAGAAAAAATCCTTGAAAAGGCTGAAGGAGAGGCATCCCTTATCCGCCATTTAGTTCCTGCATTTAATTCAAATGTAAGAAAAAAAAATTATAAATCTATATTCTCTGAAAAATATGATAAACTGAGTTTATCAATTTATTTTGATAAAGGCAGATGGAAGTTTAAATCTTTACTATTGAATATATACCCTATTCAGAATCTTTTATTGCTAAGCTATATCTAAAATACTGGGACCAATATGGTATTGATCGATCTGTTTTAGATCGGTTTGATGTAAGACAAGTAAGCTACTTATCTTACACAAGTAATTCAGGAAGATCGTTGTCTTTTAAATATGCTGTAAAAAATCAGATTATAGCAGCCTATCATATAGAAGATAGAGTTAAAGTATATGTCCCAGAAGTATCATCTTCTTTTTCAGATGATATTTCTTTTAGAGGCCAGAAACAGTCATTTTCCTATAAAAACCAAACCAAGGATGATGTTTTTGGTCTATCTCAGTTGCCAGAAGGAGATTTAGACTATGTATTGTTTAGAGGAGGGGAAAAAGATTGTATGAGCGGGCATGCGCATGGATTTTTTAACGTAATTTCTTTGCAATCAGAACACCAAATGCCAAGTGATGATTTGCTGAAAAGTTTACGTAGTAGAACTGCTGTGTTGTTAAGTTGTTATGGTAATGATTGGACCGGTAAGAACGCTTCTAAGAAATTATGAGATATTTATGGAATGGTATCAATTCCTTTACCGAAAGAAGTAAAAGATATAGCTGAATATTTTCAAAAATATGATTCTGTTGATTTCCAGTTTTTATTAGATAAATGTATCCAACAATCAAAACTAGTTTCTATGCATTCCATTAATGTTCCTAAGGTTAAAGAAAGAGTTAATACTAAACGTGGTAGGATAGAATCCTATTTGAATAGTAAGTTTAATTTTAGGTTGAATATACTTACGCAACAGCGAGAGATGAGTACTAAAAAGAATAGTGATGTATGGGAAAAAATTAATATTCATGAGCTAATAGATAATCTGGATAGACATGGTTTTTCATGTTCTTTAAGTCTAATTAATTGTATATTAAAGTCTTTTTTCGTACAACCTTTTAATCCTATAGAAGATTATTTTCTAGCTTTTGAAAAGAATGAATTTGATAGTAGTCAAGATTATATTCATCAATTATCTAGTTATGTTCATTTAAAAAATCCCACACCTGATAATATTCACTATTGGTATACCCATCTTAAAAAGTGGATGATTAGGGCTGTTCGTACTCTTTTTGTAGATGAAGAAATGAATAAGCATGCTCTAATATTATGTTCTCCTAAGAAAAATGTAGGTAAGAGTTATTTTTTCCGTTTCTTATGCCCTCCCTGTCTTAGGAAATATTATAATGGTAATCCATCTATAGGTAATGAAAAAAGTTTGCAAAAATCATTGATCAGAAGCTTTATTATAAATCTAGATGAACTGCACCGATTTCGTTCTAGTACAAGCGTTTTGAGGGCTTTGTTATCGCAGCGTTATGTAAACGTACGTTTGCCTTATGAAAAACATGAGACTATAGGATCACGTATAGCGTCCTTTGTAGGTAATACTAATACTATTAAATTCTTGTCGTCGGCAATGGGTTATAGTAGATGGATTTGTATTGAAATAGATTCTATTTCGTATCTAGATGATATAGCGGAGGATATTTTAGAAAAGTCCTGGGCTCAGGCTTATCATTTATACAAATTGGATGAAGAAAGTGGGGAATTGAGTGCGGATGATTGGTCACAGTTAAAAACACGTTCTGATTACTTTACTGCTAAGTCTAGAGAAGTTAAATGGGTAACCTAGTATCTTTCACCTTCCAAAAAGAAGAGAAGGTGAATTTATGACAGCTACATACCCTAGATCGGTCTGGGAAAAGCACATTAGTATTTACGTTAGCAGATTTATTAGACGCTGATATTATTGATCACGATAACCTTTTAGATATTCGATCACGATAGTTCAATTAGTAAACTTTTTTGATTTAAATAAAAAAATC
>ANMQ01000016.1_pt1 | contig 16515 bp, 19 predicted proteins | sample 507748 | NCBI WGS metagenome assembly ANMQ01 (sample SAMN01728977, study PRJNA163505) | wasp metagenome | isolation source: Encarsia pergandiella - a minute parasitoid wasp | collected 2006-10 | reverse complement strand
GTCCGTAGTTGGTCCGAGTGAAAAAATCGAAATAAATACGCGTTTGATTCGCACGAGAGTTTGGTACTTGCAAGCTCGAGTTAAAACGGACCAGGTCCGAAAGTTGAATCGAATAAACTTATATACGTTCACCGAAAGATTTTATACCTGGTCAGTTTTTATCGAAACTGAAATAATTAAAAACTATTCGTTCTCGATGTTTCCGCGCTCGAAGGTGAAATTAATAAGAAAGTAATGAGATTAATTATTTCATAGTGTTTCCGCGCTCGGGGGTGAAATTAATAAGAAAATAATGAGATTACTTATTTCCCAAGTTTTCAGCTTGATCTTTCTTAGTTTTTTACAATGGAAGCGAAAAGTATTTATATTGAGCAAAATTAATGTGTCAATTGAACGACAAAGAATAAAAGTTAATTAAGCGTTGTCAATAACAACAACAACAAAAAGAGTCACGCGAATATAAAGAATCAATTTTGATTCAAAAATCAATAACAATTCGAACACTATTATTTAAAAGTATGAAATATTAACCTGTGGTCTCAATACATACGTCAGCGCGCCCTAGCACGAGGTAACGCCCCCGCGCCCTAATAAGCTTGCAGCGTGTACGTGACGTTGGTTTGTTGCCCTAAACAGACAAAAAGTGGCCACGCTAGACCCTCAATTTCAGATCTATCGCGCACACGACCGCACAGTTCTCAGCACTTTTGAGAACTGCTATAGTTAATATTTCACGATTAAAACCTTCGAATAACTTCATAAATTCATCAAAATCAAAATCAATAAATACTTTTGTATACATAGATAGTAAATACTAATGATCTATTAATTAAATTAAATAAATAATAACTTATAGAAAAGCGTTCGGGAACTCTCGACAGTCCCAAAATTTTTGTAAAAATTTAGACTCTTACAGTACTACTGGCCCATGTCGGAACTGCTCGAAGTTTATTATTACAAAGCCGAGTATTTTTTGCGCTTTCAATCGGCTTCGAAGAAATCCGAACTCTTCCGATCGTGATTTCAGAAAGTAATCAAACACGCCTTATGTTTATAGATGTGTTCGAAGACAAGACCTTTCAACTTGGTACCTACGGATCGAAGAAGGATTTTTTCGCATAAATAAGACTCCAAGATATCTTAGCAAAACGCGTATTATTTTTCCTTAGAAAGCCTTACCTGTTCAAAAAATTCAACAGCAAAGTCGATGATGAAAATTTCTGTTCATATATGAATAGCTATAGCTATTTTTTTTAGCACAAAATTAAAAATATTTAAAAACCATTCGCGCCAAATAGGTGTATAATTTCCCGCGTCTCTCTTGACGTTAGCGCCGAAAAAGGCGGAGACACCGCACTACCGCAGACAAACGCGTACGCATGCATACTGCCCTCTGCGACCTGCACATTGGATTTCGGCGGAGATCGCACATCATATTTTAGCCAGTGCTAGCCGGAACCGCCGGAACGGCGTTTTGGTAAGTTACGACGGGGTGCGGTGTAAAAAGGCGCACGCTTTTTTCCCGCGCGTTTTACTCGTGCTAGTGCGACTTGGTGTTTGATTCCTCTCGAGGATGGCGTCGAACGATCTTCAGAGGGTTCTCAGGGCTCTCAAGACACTAGATGAAGCGACCAGCGCGGAACTGAAAACCCAGGCGTTAACCTCGCTCAGAAGGTACTTGTTCCAAAACCAGTACTCCCTTTTTCCTTTCTCTTGTATACTGCATTGTACTTAATTTTCGACTTTTCGGTGCATGTTTCTTGGTTACTCTCATTTTTATTTAATAATTTTTGTTTTATAAACATCCAGAAATCTTGATTTTCATTATATAGTGTTGTGTCAAATTTGTTTGATTTTTATAAACAACTTTTAAAAAAATAGTACTTATTACATGGGTGTCTTCAATTTTATTTGCTTGTATCTAAATCTCTATCAATTTTTTTACTCTACATTGAGCTACAGCTATGTAAACAATTTTTTGACAGGTCAATATTGGAGAACAAAGGTGTGATGAATAAAATTTCTGATGAGCAACTATGTGAGCTTTGCAATTCTGTTCTTAACGCAAGCATGACAGATAATCAAAAACAACACATTGAATCTTGTGGTACACTTGAACTTATCTTATCAGGAAGTAAAGAAAAAAATTTTGACTTTTTTCAGTCAATACTACAAGTAAACAGAAAAAAAGGTTTAATATATTTTACTTAAATTCATATGAATGAAATTACAAATAATCTAAGTTAAATTATTTTTTAATTGCAGGCTAAAAATATTTTCATCTTTAGATATTTTAAAAAATGAAACTGTGGCTTCTATTTGTTCCAAATCATCTGTAATCATCTTTTTCAATGACTGTTTACAATCTATACAGAGTAACAAAATGCCCTGGCTTCAAGCAGAAAATGCTGAAAACTCAGATTTATTGAAAAATTCTGAAAGTAATAATTTAAATGAGAATGAACAACTTGAAGAGCATCTTGTAGACAGAGCATTGAAGTTGTTGGGCAGGGTTTGTGATTTATCCAAATTTGGGCTGAATGTTCGTTCATTTGACTTGTTGATCATGGATAAAGTCATTCTTTTGGCTAATATGGGTAATAGAAAACAAAGAAGTCCGGCATTAAAAGTTTTACAAGAAGCTGTAAAAAATGATCTTAGCTTAAGGGTGAAATCAATGCATAAAGATGTTTGGGAAAAGTACAAAGCTGAGTTGCAGAATATGTACTGCAAGAGAATGGCTATATTGGTAAATAGTGGCACTTTAGATTGGGCTTCCTTGTGGGAAACCACAATTAGGTTTATTGGAACTGATCTTCATAAAGGCTCTGGTTTAGTGAATAGCTTGTTGAAAGTTGAGGAATTTGCTTTTCGGTCAGCTGACCCAAACAGAAGGTAACCCATAGCTCATGCTTAACATCAATTTTTTTTATTAACTCTCTCAAAAATTTTTACTTAGCACAAATAGTTATTTTTAGTTAGTTTATTTAGTTATTTATTTATTATTATTATTTTTTTTTAGGCAAGCCTTTTTATCTTGGAAAGTTTTAATAGAAAACTTTGCTCTTGATCAACGAGAACTAGCCACATCGCGGCGTATCAAATTACTTTGTACCCCTCTGCATGCTAAAAACAGTAAAACAGAATCAATGTTTCATACAAAATTGGAAGTTTGGTGGCATTTAATATGCAAAACTTATCCAAGTTTAGGAGAGTTGATAGATACAGTTTTATTGCCTTATTTAACTACATGTTTTGGACCATTTGGAAACAAACCTTTATTTATCCAAAAGAATGATCCAAATGTAGCTTTAGGGAAAAAATTCGTTTCTACTCAGCTTTTTGCTGTTGATACGTTTTTACAGTTAATTGTATGCGCTGATGATCAAAATGAGTCATTGTCAAGTGTGCAAAAGCTGCCTGCTCCAGTTGGAAATTTGATTTTTGAAAAAATGTATAAAATCTTCATTTATTGTTTTGGAGAAATATTATTAATGTTAGCTCAGCTGCCTGAAAAAGAAAACCATTTCAAGAACAAATTGTATGTTTGTGAAATATTATGGAACAATTTGATTAGCAGAATAGAAGAGTATGACAAAATGAAGGTAAATATAAGTTTCAAATTTTTGTTCTCTACACTATAAAAGTTTTGTAACTTATTAAAACGAATTGAACTGGGTTTTCTGTATAGTTGGACATGTATAAAGAAGTAACAACTGTGTTAACTGAAGTATTAAAACGTGGTTTTCACAAAATGAAATTGATAAAAGATTTTTTGGTAAATGTCGTCGTGAAAAATTTCAATAATATCCCAAACTCTATGCATTTCTCAGAAGGTACAATGTTAGATTTGGTACAGTTATTTTTGCAAGTCGAAAACTTTTCACAATTCAGCTCGTAAGTTTCATTGATTTCTTTGTTTAAACAAATAGTACCCTAAAATTATTCTCAATTTAATTTTCCCTTTCTAGTGATCACTATCAAGGTCTAGAATCCCTGCTGTGGCATGTAATTAAACCAAGAAACTCTGATGTATATTTTCCAGGAACAATGGAGTTATTGCAAAATTCATTAAAAGTTTTAAATATTGCAATAAATGACAGCTTGAGCTCGTGAGTTCATATATTTATTAATTATGAGAATAGTATTTAAAAATTTTGTATGAAAAAATATTTCTCCCTTGTAGATTAGTGACTTGGGAAATTTGGCGCATACTTGCTAGAGTAACCAAAAAATACATAGAAGAATCTTTCAATATAAATGAGGGTACAGGAGTACATCATGATTTTAAAACAATCGAATCTATTCTTTATTTTCCATTTACAAGTAAATGTACACATCAAGAAAATGAGGTATCATTTTTTGTAGTTTATAAGTGAGTTTATAAATAAGCATCTTCATTTTTTAAAAATAATTTATTCTGAATTCTAGTTGAAGATTATGGCTGAAACGTGGAAACTACTTTATTTTCAATTTGATCTACAAGCTGAACTGATAACAACTGTTAAACCAAACGAAATTTTGGATAAGACTTCTAATATGATACTTGCGTCCGTTAAAAAGACTAAAAGCTATGATTTTGCCAATCTTTGTGTTGAAATGTTGTTAAATAGAGTGAATTATGATGAGTTACGAATTGGTTAGTTCCTAATATATTTCAAGTTTAAACAAATTTTTGAAAAATTAATAAAACTAGCTAAACATTTTTTATAGGTAAAGAAGTATCGCCAATTGAGAATTTGTTAACAGAGTTATCTTGCCAAAGTTTGAAATCCAAAAGTTTTGCTACAGAAAAAGTTCTAAAAGGATTATCGGCATTTTTATTGAGAGTTTATAGTCATAGTGTCGAAAAAACCTCTATTTGTCTAAGAAACGTTCAACCTGCCATAAAAGATATGTTATCAATAAACGACGATAACTTGGAACGTGAAATATCAGATACGTGGAAAACTGTCGTGGGACTTTTTAAAAAATTACAAAAAACTTAAACTACGATCTACTTGACTGTTACCGACCGGTTATAGTTTTGGCTATGATGCACCTGAATAAAGAAATATCCAGCATAACCTTCTCTATCCTGGATTTAAAAAATAATCTCGATGAAAAATCGAAATCGGTGAGTTTTGGGTACCTAATTATATCATGATTAGTATTTGTTAGTTTTAATCATCAATTTTTCAAAAGGTTTTGGACGACATTAAAAATGAGTATGAGAAAAATTCTGTTAAGAACAGTTGTAAGTCAAATATTGAAGCAAAAACGAAAGTAAACAAAAAGAAAAATACACCCGTCAAACAAGTAGGTAGTTTTTTGAATAGAAAAACATCGAGTCCGTCTAACGCAACATCAGCATTTCAAAATGGCAAAGAAAGTACTAAAAAAATTCCGCAGTTTGAACCTGATTCACAAGTACGTTGAAATTCTCTTTTTGTTTTTAGATATATTTTGATACTATTAAAGTTTTTATAATTAATTATCAGGATTACGTTCTGATTCAATCTGACGTGAAGCTAGATGTAAACCGGCTGACTGAACATCAGAAAGAATTGCTGAAAAAAAAAAGGGATGACATTCCAGCTATGTATAACGATCTTTCTGTTTCAAATTCGCAAGATACGCAAGAAATCCAGCACTGGTTTGATGCAAGATCCGGAAAAACACCACCAGTTAAAGAACCGTTTTTTAATAACAACGAAATAGTAAAAACTACGTCTTCTGGGCCATTCAAAAACATAGCGCAGATTTTACCAAGCAAAGATCAAAGCAGTCAAGATAAAATTGTGACGTAAGTTTTTAACTGTTAGTAAATATCAATTCAAAACTACACAAAAATACTTGTTGCTTTATTTAATAATCTAGTTTTGTAAAACTGTAAATTACAGAGTAACATAGAGTCATTTTTTTTTCCTTGTATCTTTTATTTTACTGAAATGAAACTTGAAGCGTTTTAACTGCATATACTTAGCGTACGTCGTTTGTCAACGTAATCATTTCTCATTTTGTTTACAAGGAATTTAAAATTCTTTGAAATTTACAACCAGTGAAGTTGGTGGCTTTTGAAATCGGAAAACCGTATAGATCGAAACTTTGAACCACGCGTAGAAAATATAAAAAATTTATTTTTTACTTGGTGGGTTGTACAACTAACTGATTGAATTTTTTCTTCAGCACAATATTTTTGCCTTATCTTTAATGTAACGTCGTTACATAAAAAAATTTATAATCAAAAGTAACGTAATAAAATCTGTTAACAAGTTGTTATTCATCACAATTTTCATTTATTATTTTTTGTTTTTAAAATTTTCTGCAATTTAAACGTCTATAGAACTCAAAGAATTGACTTTCATTTAATCAACTGTTAGAATTTTCATCAAAAAAATAAAACTTGAAGTTTTACTGCGAATTCTAAAAATTTTGCTGCTAAAGTTTTATGATAATTTAACTGAGAGCTTTTATTGTTCCTAAATATCTTACGTAATCGTTCTCTTGGCTTCTCCTAGAACTTTTTTTTTTATCAATAATTTGCAGGTATATTCATGTAAATTCCTAGCGTAATCGATGTCTGCTCTTGGCAAGTTTGACGAATATGCTGGGAGGTTTGACGAATATGCTGGGAGAAAATGTATTAATCGGTAGCGAGTGCTTTACGCTCTAGGGTGTTAAAGCTTTGTTTATTCTGTCGGCTATTTATACTTTTTCGCTTAGAGTGAATAAGAAAAATTTGTGCAACAGACTTTCGAAAGATTGAAATTTGTTCCGATTAAAAGTTATAAGTAATTATTTGCTTCCTCTACAGAACTCCGACTAAATCGTCGCCAAAAAATCAGCTGCAGTGATGGTAGCAGCGTCGGCAGCGGCAGAGCCCTCAGCAGCTGAGAATAAGCCAGACTCGTCAGACGCCGCCGCGTCAGTGCAGCAGCAGCCGGTGGCCAAGAGATTGGACTTCGAGTCCCAAGAGGAGTTTCCCCCGGAAGAGTCGCCGCCGACCTCCGTCTCACCCTCGATCATCGTCAACCACCAGGCCAAAATGAGACGAAAGAGCGTCAGCGGGGAATCCTCTCAGAGCGCAGGTGAGTCTCGCCGTGTGTTTTCTGCTTGTACGGCTTGTTGCAGAGGGGGGACCAAATGCAAATTTCCCGAGGGGAGTAAGAGGGGGTCGTGCGCTGATTTTTGCACTGCTTGTTCTGTCCGCTTACCGCATACACATAACCTCAAACGGATCGCGAATTTACCTGTATAATGACCTGTATATACCCGCTATTACTCCCACTCCCACTCTTTATTGTTGTTCTGCTTGCTGGCGGGAGTTGCGCGCTTGATCAATAGAGCTAAAGATACTTGGTTTTTTGCGGCTGTAATATGATATTTTAAAATATATTCAAGAATTTTTAACTACCAAAATTGAAAAAAGAAATTAATTTTTTAATTTAATGAGACTTCAAAAATGGCTATTTGCAAATTTAACATGATTTTGGCTTATCATGAGTGATTTATTTAATTTTCCTTTGCAGAGTACGTAGTTATAAATTTTAAACAATCGGCAAAAATTAAATTTTTTCAGACCGACGTAAATCTTTATCGCGTTTGCATGTGTACAGAAAATTGAAACTATACTGAGTAATGAACTTTAAATGTCTATTTATAACTTGTTGATTAAACAACCAATTGACATCACCCCAAATAATGAAACTTTTTGAGTATAATCAATTCACGTGGAAGAAACTCCAAACCAATACAGACTCGTGTACGTGTGGCACACTTCTCGAGTTTTAATGACGCTAGCGAAAATTTTTTTAGCGAGTTTAGCTCGTTTGGCGTCCTAAAAAGAAAAATTTTTCTCCATTTTTCAGACTCGCAACAGCAAAGCAGCACTACCACCAAGCAGATGCGCAACACCAGGCGCTCGCTCCAGATTGGCGGCGGCGGCGTTCCCTTGCGCAAATTCAACAGTACCGACCAGCTGAACAATCGCCGGGGTACGAAGCGCCGAAACTCTGAAACTAATTCCGAGGGGACGCTTGACATCGAGCGCGAAAAACGACCGCGACGAGAGACCCCGGAAAGCATTAGCGAAGAGGACTCTGAAAAAACCCAAGTAGGTTTTTCTTTTTTAACTTTTCTTAACCGTTGAAAAGCTTTTAAATTCTAGGTCATTTTTACGTACTTATTTATCAGTGTTTGCCAACAACTAACAATAATTATTTTTTTCATTTTATTTCGTTAAACTTTGACACTCATTGAAAGTTATACATTGTACGTCATAACTGCTTAAATCAATAATTAATTTTTTAAAAATTCTGTTTTGTAGAATTCCTCATCAGAGAGTGAAGGCAATAAAATATCAAAGCGCCAGTTAAACGAGATGTCCCGTCTAAAAATCGACATGGTATTTAAACCTCTTCCTAGTCGACGCAGCGTCGGTAAATCAGCCGAAACTTCTAATATGGACAAGAAATCTGGTGTCGACAAAACGAACTCTAATAACTCGGATAGAAAATCTATTGGCTCCGGCAGGGCGCAGAAATTTTTAAACTCGTTGCGTACAGAGAAAAAATCTGTCGTGGAATCTAAAAACAATCTTTCTGCTAATGACTCAAAGGCACCTAATAAAAATGAAAAAACTAAGGATGACAAAAAATTGAACTCAAAAGAAGATACTTCGGAAGATAAGTCTGAATTCAGTCAATCCCAACAATTGATTTCTACAAGGCGAAGGTTAATTGAAGTCAATGTAGTTAATAACGAAGACATGGTGAAGTTGATAGGGCAAGACAAAGAATCAATAAAAAGAGTAACAAACACAAAAACACTTGGTAAATCAACAGCTAGAAAATCATTAACTAGCAAAGAGCCGATAGTGGTGTACCGCAAAAAAATTGAAGTGCCTGATGATACGCAAGAAGAAATCGACATCGAAGACGTGTCAACTCCTATGGACAGTGTTGAAATGACATCGTCTACAGCTTCACTAGTTAAATCGCCAGTGAAAACAACGTCGAGATCAACGTCTAAGTCACCGATTGACAAAACTTCGTCGTCAGAGAGTGATTTAACAACTTCTGAGTCAGAATTAAAGTCTTCCCAAGAATCCGATGCAGATATCGTAGAAAGCTCACAAGAACCAAGTGGAAACTCCAAATTGGATAAAGTTGAACCGTGCTTTATTACGATAAAAAAATTAGAAGTTCCTCAGGTATTTCATTTTATTTAGTAAAAAAACTTCAAAAATCAATTTATTGTATAAAACAATTAACTTTTTTTTCGATTATAATTAGGTGAAAAAAGTTTACTGACGGAAAATTTGAGAAAAATGACAGTATTATTGAAGACTCGTCCTCATTTACTGAAGATTCATCACTGTCTATCATTCCAGCAACTAGTTCTGACAACAAATCTGGTGCTGCCCAAGCAGAAATGAAAAAAGTCGATAACACTGTTACAGGTATACAAAAATTTTTGAGTATTTTGGTTACTTCAATTTTTTAAAGACATGAATTATCGTATAGTAAAACTCTACTATAGTAAAACTAGTAAAAAGATTTAAAAATTAGTTTCAGTTGCAATTTTTAATTTTTTTGCAGTGAAAGAGCAAGTTTCATCAAATCATCTCTCATCTCCTAAAACGTCTCGCCTTTTCAAATCTCGAGCATTTTCTATGAATAATCGTGCAGCTCACATGTTGGGTTTGGTTACTCAAGGCGCTACTCTTTCTATTTCTCAGCTGTCTTCCTCTTCTGAAAAATCGAACGTTAGCTCGACAGATGAAATTTCTATTGTATCACTTCAAAAAAAAGATAAGATTTTCAAAGAAACCGACAGAATTTCAAGTCCGGTCAGTTCCAGTCGACAGGATAAGATGTTCAGTAATATGAATAACCCTTATATTCGGCCAGATCAGAGGTGTTCTTCACCTTCGATTTCAAGTTTTTGTAATTTAAGAAATGATGGTGAAAAGGTTTCTCCTAAAATGGATAAAACTGATAAAGATTTGATGGAAATGAGTGACCGAGAAGTCGGAGATGAATCGTCAAGTTTTCGATCGAGAAAAGAACTACCAATGTTAGAATGGTCAAATGCTAATCCACCCTCATTGTCTGCATCACCAAGTGCCAGTATTTTAAAAAGAATGCAAGATTTGGATACGGAAACTCCGAATAGAGTAAGTAAATTTTGTTTTATTTATTAAATAGCAAGAATGGTTAAAGATTTTAAATCGTGAAGTGCTTCTCAAAAATATAATCACAACTTTAATAATTTTTATTTTTAATTTTAGAGAAAAAGAGTCAGTTTTGCTGATCCACCAGTATCTCGCGAAATGGGCTATGAGATCATGACAGAGAACTCATCGCCACCTCGGCTTGAAAAACTCCCATCGCCTAGAAGTCCAACATCTCGTAAAGATAATCGCAGACAATCTAAATTACGTTTCATTCACGTAGATCCAGAAAAAACTGAAAAAGAAAACGATGCCGTACCGTATAACTCACTAGATGTTAAGTCGAACGATTCCATACTTTCAATCACCCCGAAGATAAAATTATCCACGGTCCTTGATGATCTTCCAATTGAAGACTCCAAACTTGTAGAAGGTAAAACGACAAATAATCAAGTAGAATCTGACATGATTGTCAATTGCAGTGTTTCATCAAGTGCAAACGTAGGAAGCAAGTCTCAGAACGATTCTATAAAACTTGGTACACTGAACTTATCAAAAACTACTGAGGAAAAGAATCAGCAAAGTTTGTTGGAAGATACGGTCGACATCGCAAATTTGACAAGTTTTACTAGTATGTCCAATTTGTCTGGTAGCAAGTCGAGCGGATCACAACCAATCAGCGAAGGAGATACTCTTCCAGTAACTGATTCTGTGTTTTCGAATCCACTCAGTCAAGATACTCAGTCAAAGTAAGTTTACAACCTTTAAATATTTTTTGCATGATACAATTAAAATTTTATCATTTTTTTACATTTTTATTCAGTTAATAAAGTAATTTAAAAATTACTATTTTCGATTTCCAAATTATTTATTTTGTCCAACAGTGAAGCTAAACTGATTGAAGCAGAAAAATTGGATAACGCACTACCCATCTACCCGGCTCTAATTACTTGCGCTGATTCCATTCATGCAGTTTGTGAAGACTTGGTTGACCCACTTTTTACAAGCAACTTGAAAACTCACTTTTCCCTGAAATCCATACATTCCGTCGGCGATTTAGCTCAATTGACAGAGCGCGAAGTCAACCGTCTTCCCATCAAATTACCCAAACTTGATTGCATCAAGAAAGCTCTCACTCGTTATGAAGAAAGGTTAGCTATTAAAACTCCGGATAGAAGGCCAACTCCAAACGTATCCTCGAGCACTCCTTTAAATAAAGGTCGGAAGGGTAAAAAGGAATCCTCAGAAGACGCTTTTGAAATGGATGACATGGATGTCTCGGCTGTGTACGAGTACCAAAAACCCGTAAAAAGACCAAGTATGGATAGCTGCATGCAGACAAGTCCTGTCAAGAAAAGTAAAAGAGAAGAAGAAAAAGCCTGTAAAGATATGATGGATCAATGTGACGATGACTTTTTGTTCCAAAGTTTTATAAACCGGTTCGGTGCTGCAAAAATACTTCAAGGGTATAAAGTAAGTTTCCTAAATTTAATCACGGAATACTTTGTTCATGAAATTCATGCTATTTCAATTTTAAATATATTAAAAAATTTTACAGGAAAAAATGAAAGAGAAGTCGGAAAAAGAACTGAAAAAGAAAACTTTAGACATGCTTGGTTTGAGTATAGAAGATGACAGCGAGGCGAGTTTCGAAGCTTCCACAAAAACTGCAGGCTTACAAAAAGTGCTAAAACAGCTACCAAAGATTTTTGACGACGACGAAGAATTTTATAACACTGTACTCAAAAGTTATAAGAAGAAACTAAAATACTCCGATTTTGTTAAAGTGTTTAAGTCAAGTGAAATCAAGGACGCTGTAATGGAAGTATTTGACACGAATAAATTGTTACAGATGTTAAATGAGAAAATTAACGAAAATAATGATCTTGAAGATTCTAAGGAGCTTCAGCAACTACTAAAACATGTTTTTGCCAGTTCAGTCATCAAACACGTAAAAGAACCCAATCAACTTAAATCAATGTTTAAAGTTATAACTGAAAACTTTGAAGTATTAGAACTAACCGACCTGTGCAATGAAGCGATAAAGACGGGTATACGTAGACTTCAAAAATGACGTCATTCATAAATTGTTTCTAGTTTTTAGCTATTTTTTAATCAAACGTTAAACTTGTTTTAAACAGGTCTTAGGCATGTTATATACGTTATCTTCCATTTTTTGATCATCATAGTTAAGACTGATCATGCCTTAATAATATCGTGAACTTTAGTGATTAAAATTAAGTCGATGATTTACTAGTATCTAGAGCTATCAGTTTTTTAGTACTTCAAATAAACATGTAAATATATTTTCAATTAAATTTAATCAAATGAAAATTGATGAATCCTTTGATGTAGGTATGTAAAAAAGAAAAAAGAAAAAAGATTGAATTCGTCTTCAATAAAGTTTTTTACTAACTAAAAATTTACATTTATTGGATGTACATTTTCTCTCGTGTGATGTGATTGAAGTTATTTATATACGTTAATAACATTGTTTCGAACGTAAAAAAATCTTTTAATTTTGGAAAGATAACAATATTTATTTTTCGCAATCTCGAAACACCAATTCAGTCTGATTTTTACGACAGTCTCAATTTTGTAAAACTTTACAATTGTGAATTAAATCCACTGTATAATCGAATGCATGTAAAAAACCCGAAAATTTTATTTTTATGCGAATTTACTAGATTTATTTTTTTAACTTTATGAATGCTTATTTATGTTTACTGTTAATAAATAAAAATAGAGTGTAGCCAGATAACTGTGAAAGTTTTTGTACAACTTTTTTTTACTTAAATTTTGATTTGACAAGGTTAACATTATAAATGAAATTTTAGATTCGTACTAGTACGTGGCGTTGAAGCGCATTGTGTAAATCGATCAATAAATAAAATTATAATAAATATTGTAAATTACAGTAAGTATTAATAAATCTTATTTGAACTTGTAAAAAATTGTCATAGCGCTTTTTTCCCCTAATTAATATTGAAAATTTAATGAAAAAAATCTACTTATTTTAAAGAAATATTGTTACAAATTTCAATTTTTAAATACAGATGCGAAGAAATTAAAATTTTTCATTAACTATAGATTGTTAAATTAGATGTTAAAAAATTTGATAAATGGTGTAGGGTTTTATTTAACTGCAAATAGAAAATTTTTATTCAGTAAATATTCTTTTGCTACTAAAATATTTGTTAAAAAGTTGAAATAACAAAACAGTCCCAAACAAAAAGAAAAGTTTATGACGGTCATTACATATCTCTATCGCTGTCGTTTCCTCCTCCTGTCCAGTCCCGTGCGACCGTGCGTGCGGCTCGACGGCGGAGCGCGTGCACTTCATTCTCGGCTCGGTCCTCGAAAATTCTAATCTCTCGGCCAGTGCCGTTTAGTGCGCGAAAGCGCCAACAGCAAACGTTCCTTGTCGAATCTTCACAATTTTTTTTTTTTTTTTTGTTTGCGGTGCTGTAAGTTATTGTGTGTTGTTTCTGCCAGTGCACGTATATAAAGAATAGTGTCGTGTATGAACTGTGCACGCGAACCCAAAGAATATGCAGAAGAAGCCCAGCTGACTATGATTTTTCCCCTACCGAAAATGCGAACAAACGAATTTTCCATTTGATATTGACGTTCACCTAGCGGTTTAGAGAAGAGAGTAAGGAAGAAGAGGCGCGCCTTGACACGTAAGTCGAGTTTTTCTCTCTTTCTCACTGATTATATTATTGAAAAAGAGAAGTTATTTTCGAAATATTGCCCGATTTTTTCGCGTGCATCATTTTCTACCTAACCTATTTTGATGAGTGATTCTCACACGCACACACACATACCATCAAACACTCTTATTATCTTTCACCCAAGATGAAGATTAATAAATGAACACCCTTCTGTCTGTACGCAAAAGTAAGAATCTGTGCCAACTAATCGAAATTGGTCAATGCCCATCGAATTAGTGTCAACAAACTAATCTGGGTCTGATGATACATCTCGAATCTTTCTCCTCCTCTTCTTCTGCTTCTTAATTTTTTTCAAGCTTTTTTCTCGCTGCTTTGTGCGTCTCTTTTTGTTTTCGAGCATATTTTTAGCAAAGAATGCAGGAAGACTGAAAGGTCGAGGGGGAGGATTTTATTTTGTCTTCAATCGCGTTGTTTCGATACTTTTTGCACGAGGAAGTGTCTTCTGCTATTGCTTACTTTGCTGAAAAGCTTGATTTTTTCGATAAACACTTTAAATAACTTTTATGGGTTTTCAAAAATCAAGTACAATACAATTTTACCCGTTAAAAATTTAGTGTATGTTGAAATTTTCAGTATTTTTAAAATTTCGCGGATGTATTTATATTGTTTTAATTTACTATAAGTTTACATCATAACTGAATGAACACATTTTTTTTGTGTAGAGAAATGATTAAAAAAAATAATAATAATAATAAGTATATACTTAAAAAACCCTGCCTAATTAGTAGTTTGAATGAGAAAAAAAATCATACTAGCTACTTTCTTTCAACTCAAAACTATTGATAGGTAATATTGTCCTTTTATTATTTTTATTGATAAAATATAGTTCCTATACTGATAAAAAGAAAAAATGATAGTGCTATAATGAAAATAGGGATCACCGACACAGATTAGCAAAGTAGTTTAGACCACTTTAGTTGATATCTCATCTGAATAAAAACTAAAAAGTAGCACAATGGCTGGCCAGATTAATAATTATTGTACAAACAGTGCAATTTTTCACATTTGTTTATGATTCATCCAATAGTTTCCTACACATAACTTATCAATTTTAGGCTATTTTTTGAAAAAAAATTTATCTCAGTTACTCAACCAATTGTTGAAAACTTTTTAGAGAATTTGAAAATTCAATAGTTTTTAATAAAAACAAGACCTTGGGAGAACATATTTATATTATTAATCTTTCAACTAGGTATATTTTTTTTCAGTAAATATATCTTTTCTAGCATGTTCAAAAATTTTTCAATGCATGAGCAATTTTTATATTAAAAATTTGTATTTATAATTTTATCATGGCTAATATCAAGAGCTTGCATGCTCGAGTGTTAACATGTACAGTACAGAGATAAATTAAATACATATAACGGAATAATATCTGTAAGCAACACTGATATTATCAATTAATTAGTTTTAATGACCAATTACAGTTTTTTGATTGAAAGTATTTTCTTGTCTTTTTTTTTAACTGTGTAGATAATCAAGATGGGGCGTCTCACTGGAAAAAAGTGTCGTCTATTGACCATGTTGTGGTTAACAGCAGGCTTTTTCTTTGTAGAAATAATTGCAGGGTATGCAACAAATTCTATGTCACTAGTGGCAGACAGTTTTCATATGCTGTCGGATGTAGCTGCATTAGTTGTAGCATTCCTATCCGTAAAAGTAAGAAAATGAAAAAATCATTTTATTTTTTGGTTTATCTTCGAAATCTTGATTTCTTGATAGATAAGTAAAGTTTATTAATCATTTAAGATAACATGTTGTAATTGAATTAGAACACAAAAAAAGTAGTATCTTTGATAATTTATTAATATTAAGAATCAAGTACGAGCAAATAACAAAGAAATATCATAGAATAATTACTTTTGTTAGTATGCAAAATTAACATTGATACATACAGTATGAACATCATACTAATCCTGAGTTATTTTCAAAGAAAACAATAGAAAGATACAGTTACATTTCAAGAATGAAAATGTCAAGGCTCTCCTAACATAGTTTTATAAAAAACTCCCTAGTACATAAAAATAACTGTTATCTTAAGCAGTAAATGCATAAGGTTTTTTTTATAAAACAGAGTCATAAAACTATATGAATCATAAAAACGCGTTATTTAATTGTATACTTCTAAGTAAATTGACTACTTTAAATCAAGAATATAAACCTATTATTTTGTATTTGTAAGTTTAAAAAAAGTAAAGATAAATGTATGTTCGTATGATTTCCAGATGACTCCAAAGAAATGGTCAAAGAACACATTTGGCTGGGCTAGAGCTGAAGTTTTAGGAGCTCTAGTCAACGCAGTTTTCCTAGTTGCGCTGTGCTTTAGTATTACCGTTGAGGCTTGCAAGAGGTTCGTCGAAGTAGAAGAAATTCACGATCCCGAGTATCTCGTGGCTGTTGGTGTCCTAGGTCTTCTTGTTAATATTATTGGATTATTCTTATTTCACGGTAATAATAGAAAAAATGGCTTATTCAAAACTATTTTCGTTGCGCTCATAAGGCGTTCGAATTGAGTATCAAAACGTTTCGCTCAAACTTGCTAAATTAAAATTCTCCTGAATTTTTTTTTTTCGAACTTTCGAGAATTTGCGTTTAACGATAAAAAATACGTGATTCAGGTTTACG
>ANMQ01000015.1_pt1 | contig 17253 bp, 12 predicted proteins | sample 507748 | NCBI WGS metagenome assembly ANMQ01 (sample SAMN01728977, study PRJNA163505) | wasp metagenome | isolation source: Encarsia pergandiella - a minute parasitoid wasp | collected 2006-10 | reverse complement strand
ATACCAGTTGGCTATTTAATTTTCTGTTTGCTTTTTTGATTATTGTCTTTACCTTTTTTTATACCGCTATTACCGTCAACCCTGTGCAAATAGCAGAAGATATGAAGCGTGCCAATAGCTTTATTCCTGGTATTACCTCTGGCAATGCAACGGCCCGCTTTTTGGATGGTGTATTAGACAGAATTACCTTGCCAGGCGCTATGTTCTTGGCAATTATTGCTATTTTGCCTGCTTTTGCCCGTATAGTTGGATTAAGTTTTCCTTTTTATAGATTCTTTGGTGGGACTTCTTTATTGATTATGGTCAGTTCGATGCTTGAAACCATTCAGCAAGTTGAAAGCTATTTGTTAATGCGTCGATATGAAGTAATTATTAATAAAGGTGCTAGATTGCAGTAGTAAGTTTTTAATAAAGTTTCCATATTTTTACAGCTATTTGCTATAAATTTAGTATATTAGTCCCAGGAAGGTTCTTGTTGATTATATGATGGTTCTCTTTGTAAAAACTTACAAATACAAGTATATAAGCAAAGTAAAATAAGATTGCATAAAATAATATGGCTAAAATACCTCCTATTGAACAAGGTGGAATAGTGCAAGAAGCATTACCCAATGCAGTATTCAAGGTTGCGCTTAAAAATGGTCATATTGTTAGAGCCCATATTTCTGGGAAGATGCGTAAAAATTATATTAAAATTCTTCCTGGGGATTCTGTTAGAATGGAGTTAACTCCTTATGATTTGACACAAGCCAGGATAGTGCATAGATACAAAGCAACTGAACAGTTACACTAGTTATGAAAGTTAAAACATCTGTTAGAAAAAGAAGTGTAGATTGCAAAATTGTACGTCGGAAGGGTGTATTATATGTGATTAATAAAAAGCAGCCTAAATTTAAACAAAGACAAGGATAAGGTATGGCTAGGGTATTAGGTGTAGACATTCCAGATAACAAGCGTGGCGAGATTGCGCTTACATATATATATGGAATTGGCAGAAGTTCTGCAAATAAGATTCTTCAAGCAGTTCAAATGGATAAAGACCGACGTGTTTCTACTTGGACAGATGATGAGCTAAAAGCTATTAGAACAGCTATTCGTGGTGTATATAAGATAGAAGGCGACTTAAAGTCCGAAATTCGATTGAATATTAAACGATTAGTTGAGATTAAGTGTTATAGAGGCCATAGACATCAAATGGGTTTGCCCGTTCGTGGGCAGCGAACCAAAACCAATGCCAGAACACGTAAAGGAAAGCCTAAAACAATTGCGAATAAAAAGAAAGCTACCAAGTAAAGTCTAATGGTGTCATTAGGTACTATCCCTTCTTCTCTTTAAAGAAAGTTTATAGAGCATTACTATGAAAAATATAGGAAAAAATAAAGTTAAAAAAAAAGTTGTAAAAGTTGGTAAAGAGGGGCAAGCACATATCCAAGCTACTTTTAATAACCTTATTATTTCAATTACAAATGAAGTTGGTCAAGTGATTGCTTGGTCTTCTTCTGGTAAGATGGGCTTTAAGGGATCTAAAAAAAACACACCCTATGCTGCCCAAATGGCATCGGCAGACTGTGCAAAAGCTGCTTATGCGTTAGGTTTACGGCGGGTGAATGTATTTGTAAAGGGGCCAGGCATTGGACGTGAATCAGCCATTCGTGCCCTTCAAGATCATTCTGTAGAGGTGATTTCTATAAGAGATGTTACGCCTCTTCCTCACAATGGTTGCAGGCCACCTAAGCGTAGGCGTCCATAAATGATACAATTTACTATTTATACTATAAGAAATATAGCGTATGGCAAGATATCGTGGTCCAAAAGCCAAGGTTGCGAGAAGATATAACAGTCCGATATTTGGTTCATCTGTTGGTAAGGTATTACAGAAAAAAAATTATCCACCAGGGCAACATGGTAGAAGACGTAAAAGGCGTTCTCAATTTGGGCTTCAATTAATGGAGCAACAAAAAGCAAAGTATACCTATGGATTATTACAACGTCAGTTTAAAAATCTTTGTGAAAAAGCTACTAAAAGTAAAGGTATTACCGGTGAGCTAATCCTTCAGCGGCTAGAGGCTCGTTTAGACAATACGGTTTATAGGCTAGGCATTGCCGCTACACGAGGCGAAGCAAGGCAGATGGTATCTCATAGGCATATTACAGTAAATACTAAAATAGTAAATATTCCTTCTTATACTTTGAAGCCTGGCCAAATAATAGGCATAGCAAAGAAGGCAGAAAAAATAGCTTTGATTGTTTATAATATAGCAAATAGTCCATCCAATAAATATAGTTGGTTGGAGTGGGATCCATCATTGATGGTAGGTAAGTTTCTTGCCTTTCCACAGCGTTCTGAAATACCAGAAGAAATTAATGAACGAAGCATTGTGGAGCTCCATTCTAAATAGTTTTTCTATTGTTTCCTTTTTAAATCAAATAAAGATCCTATATGTCGTTATTAGCCTTTCAAATGCCAAAGAAGATATTTGTGGAGCAAGTTGATGCTTTTCATGGTATTTTTAGTTTTCGTCCACTTGAAAAGGGATATGGTACTACTATTGGTAATGCACTTAGACGTGTATTATTATCTTCTTTAGAAGGGTATGCTATTGTTGCGATTAAAATTCCTGGTATCCGTCACGAATTTTCTACGATTGAAGGGGTACGAGAAGATCTTGTACAAATCATTTTAAATCTTAAGCAGGTCCGCTTAAAAAAAAAATTAGAAGGTGGTAATGATATTATTTCTGTTCGGGTTAATAAACCTGAGTTTCGTGCAGGTGATATTGTAGAAGCTACTTCTTTTTTTGAAGTTTTAAATCCAGATCTATTGATTTGTAGGCTTGATGCATCGGCCAGTTTTGACATAGAACTTCATATAATGAAGTATAGGGGCTATCTTTCAGCTGAGGAGCATAAACCTAAAGAACCAATCTTAGATCTTATTCCTATTGATGCTATCTTTTCTCCTATTATCAGTGTACAGTATCGTGTTGAGAATATGCGTGTGGAGCAACGTACCGATTATGAGCAATTGACATTTGAAGTAAAAACAGATGGTTCTATAACTCCAGAAGAAAGCGTTAGACAAGCAGCTAAGTTAATGATTCAACACCTTAACTTGTTATCTGGTCAGGAAATTGTTGTGCAATCACTAGAGGATGAAACCGTTCAAATATTAGATGAAGAAACAGTAGCTCTGCAAAAAAATCTTAGAACCCATATTAGTGAGCTGCAATGTTCTTCTCGTGTATTAAATTGTCTTAAATCAGCAGGTATTGAAACTTTAGAAGATCTTGTAACCGTAAAAGATTTTGATACTATGAAGTTTAGAAACTTTGGTCGTAAGTCACGTGATGAAATTGATCAACTTTTGGCAGAAAAGCATCTAAAGATTGGTATGGATCTCTCTAGGTATAAATTAGATGGGTAGTTTTTATTTAAAGTTAATTCTATAGTACATTTTAATTAAAAATCGTATTAGTATAAATCAATGAGGCACAGAAATAAAATTAATCGGCTGGGTAGGCCTGCAGGTCATAGGAAAGCATTGCTTATGAATTTATCTAAGTCGCTTATTATGCATAAGCGTATTGTGACCACTTTGGCCAAGGGAAAAGTATTGCGTTCGTTTATTGAGCCTATTCTTACTAGAGCAAAGCAAGATACTACGCATGCTAGAAGAATGGTTTTTTCTCACTTTCAAGATAAAGTCCCCGTAAAAGAGCTTTTCAATCATATTGTTGAGAAAATTGAACAACGTCCAGGTGGTTATACACGCATCATTAAGTTAGCCAATCGTGCTGGAGATAATGCTGCTATGTGTATGATTGAATTAGTAGACTACAATGATATCTATACAAAAGAAGCCAAAGTCGTTAAAACGCCTCGGCGTAGGAAAAAGAAAAAAACTACTCCTCTTGTAGACGAAGTAGTTGCTGAAACAGTTTCTGGTCAAGGGTAAAAATTTATATTTTATTTTTGTCTTTCCTATATCAAAAAGTAGGTAAAACACCTAAAAGCTTTGTAAAAAGTTGTCCTAGGTATAGAAATGTTCTTTTTAGGATAGGCCCTTTTTACAAACTATGGATCAAGCTTTTTTAAATTAATGCAATAGCCACGCGCTTGCAATAGTGCTGCTATACTCGCTGCACATACCCCTTTTCCTAACGAAGCAACGACTCTCCCTGTAACAAAAATATATTGACACATAATCTGTATTCCAAAACAGATACTGCAGAATAGTAATGTTTTGTTGCTTATAATCCATGATGCTACTCTATTGCTTTACCTATAGCGCCAATCAGACCACTATATTAATTGATAATAAGTTTTATACTTACTGGACTGCTCCACACAATCTTATTTTCGTATTTTGCCCAATAGCTAATCTCTAAAGTTTGGTTCCCTGTTGACTCATTTTCATATGCCTCATACATATTGTCTACTAATTTCTGTTTCATTGCTTCAGTAAGCTCCTCTTGGAAGATCAAAAATGTATCATTACGAAACACCGATTCATTTTTACTTTTATTTTCAATAAACTTATTAATTACACAACTATAATCATCCATTTTTGAACTATTTGTCTTTTTCGCTTTAGCGATTAAAAAGCCTCTGTTTTGCCCCTGATCTTTATCTAATTGCTTATGTGTTAATGTAACCTTAGGGAGGTTATAGTCAATATAGGATCCTGACAGAGGATTCCACCAAACAGATTTAGTTAAAGTAATATGTGCATCGTTATTGTCTAAGGTTATATGTATTGGCCCATGCGATTCTGGTATATCTTTTTTAGGTAGCTGCCGGTTTTCTTTTTTTTGTATGGTTATGTTTTCTTTCTGTGTGCAAAATGTAAGCTTGGCGTTTTCTTTAGAAAACAAGCATACAAAATATTCGTAATCTGCTGCACGGTTAAAAAAGTTTATACAAGATTGGTCTAGCAGTTTACCCGAATCAGTTACCAGGCAAATGGTTCCATCGTCGCTTATACCAGCCTTTTGGTTCGATGCATCCAATTTTTTAAACAAAGATTCAATGGTAGCCGTTCGCCAAAGCGTACCTTTTTGTAAAAAAAGCAAAGATTGTTTTAGATAAGGGGGTAATGATGTTACTTGACCATTAACGGCATATTCGATTTTAAAATCAGATAAGGTAACCGCTTGCCTTCTCTTTGATATTTGCTCACTGCAAAGGCTTACATTGAATACTTTTAGATTATGGCCATCATCCCTAAAGAGGATAGTAGGAGGAGCACTAGAATATGATTTTGATCTACCATCAGAGATGATATGTTCCATTTGACTCAAGTAGCAATGTTGATTTTGAATCCAATAACAAATTATCTTGAACTTACCACCTTGAATAGGCGCATGGTCACTTAATAAAGTAAATACTATAGCGCCATCCATTTCCCTTAATGTACCTGGAATGATAGCCATTTCATCATTAAAAGGTGTAGGTACCGTAGGCCATCCATCTTCAGAAGCGATTATTTGCTGAACCAATGGATAAGGATTAATTGATTCTCTAAGCAATATAAAACCCATTTTAGTATCATCTTTTAGGTATGCATTTTGTATCTTACCTTTTAAGAACCAACCTGTGGTATTATTGATTTGTTCTTCAATAGGGTACATAGCTTCTAAACCAATATTTTTATAATTGGGCAGCCATTCATCTTTACTTTTGGCATTCATTTGCACTGAATTAGTAGAAATAATATAATCCTGTGGAGAGGCACCATTTGGGAGGTATACCATATGCACTGCATATGTTTTGGACATTAATTTTTTGTAATCCTGTTCTTGGATCTTAATAATCCATTCGTTTATACCTGTATCAGGTTTGTGCCAATAGATAAAACCATCTTCACCTTGCCATAGTAATGTTTCAACTTTGTCTTTAGCATCTATTGCACTTTTTACTATAGCTGATGCTTTATTAGGCGGCTTAGCACCATCTACTATCCCTATAAAAGCCAATTGACCTTTTAATGGAAGGTCTATATTGGAAATGGTCCCTTTACATTGAACTAAAAAATCTGTTTTTGCACCTCCCATGCAACTGATGCTGCCTAGCTCCTTGCAAGAAGAAAGAGAAAGAATCGGCGTCTTATGCGCTAATGTATGATCCTGTTGTATATCTTTATGGTCTGAAATGGATGTAATAGGTACCTGTTTACAGTTAGAAAAGATGAAGAGAAAATAGTAAGATAGCGACAGCATCAATTTATTTTTGTTGTACAACATGATCAAGATCAATTAATATGGTTTATAGATTGATAAGTTCATAACTTATTTTAATAATTACAAATGTAAAATACATTTTTAATCAGCAGTATATCTTTACAAGATCACTACATGGATCTTTGTACTACTCAACCATCCAAAACAAAACAATGGCTTCTTGCATCCAAGGTAGCTTCAGGCGAGTCATAGACCAAGAAGGTAGTAACGCCACTGTATCATAGTCCTGATGCATCATCGTGAGATGCCAAAACCTGCTTTCTGATCCATTATCAACCTGCTGTCCAGTCAAAATGCCTATTCTGTTTAGGAAGTAATGGTTCAAGATATTTTCGAGCGTAACATCTTGATATAGCATGGTGTCTTTAAGTTTTTTTAAGCTTTTCCATCGTTTTATTACTTTTTTAATAAGTAGTTCGGTATGGATGGCTATAGGTTCCAATGCGTCAGCAGCTATTAAGCTCTTGACGGCTATGTTTTTTGTACTGCCCTGTAAGGGTTTCTTTTCTAGATGAGCTATCATTTCTGTTTGCGGCTGACCATAGCCATCATCGTTTGCATCTATAGGGCTATAGGGTAGCAATACTGTATCATAAGCTAATCCACAAAGTAGCTTGGGAAGCGTAAGTTGCCATTCTGGACTCTTTAGCTTTCCTGTAACTAAGTATTGCAACAGATAAACTGCATTATGGGCTGCTTGTTCACAAACAAATTCATTGCGTATCATTAGGTTATGGACCTTAAAAAAATCATAGAAAAAAGGCCATAGAAAAACCAATCCAGTATTTTTGGTATAGACCCGTACCTCTTCTGTTGCTAGACTATTTTTTTTAGCTATTTTTTTTTCTAGGCTTGCTGGTAACTGCTCTAATGGATGATTTACTACCATTGATGCGTCAATCCTATTTTGATTCATCTGCTTGATCAGTGGCTTGAGTAAGTTTATGATTTTATTTTTTTGAGGATTGGTACCTTCGTTCGCTACGATTGAAGTAATAACTTGATAAACCGTTTCTTTGGGATAACAGATAGTCAGTAATGTACGCTGTACAAACTCCATTTCTTCCATTTGACTTTTTGTCATTAAATAATGCATAATAGAAATACAGAGTTCTTTTTTCCATCTAGATAGATGGTCATCTGGTATAATAGTGTATGGCAATGAATTGCTTAATAGATCAAGGTAGTGTATTATAAATAGAGATTTTTCTTTTGCCAAACAGGCTATCATCTTTGTAGTAATTTCTTCGCTAAAGTAATATACCATACGTCTGGCTGTCAATTCATGGTTGTCCTGCTCTTTTAATAGTTTTGATAAAGCCAATGGTTGGTCCACCATGGATTGCATCAGTTCATTACCCAATGTAGCCATGGCTAGAGGGTACTGTTGGGAAAAAAAAGATAAGCTTCCATTGAGCAATAGATACAGTTTGGTTAAAATAGGCGTTTTGTAGCCACGTTGTATGGCTTGTTGTTGAATCCCTTTTCGATATTTTTCTTCTAGCCTATGTAATGAAGTGGTTAATTTTTCTACTTCTGGTATCCCTTTGGTATCCTGAATAAAGATTTGAAAAGTTTCCAGTAGTGTAGTGGGTGTGATTTGTAAAACATTACTCCATTCGGTAATGAGTGCTGCAAGCCAATCTTCTTTGGCGATTAATGTTTCAGGTAGTGTTTTCAATACACTATCCCAAAATAGGCCTCTAGTAATATTTTGTTGATCTAGTGAGCCTTCTGTAGCACACCATAATTGGTAGCTTCCTTGTATAAAGTTTGCCAATCCTTTCCCTATATCATTATGGTTTCGAACCAATAATATAAGTTGGCTAGACGTAAAATTTGCAATAAGGCGTCGTCGTACATGTATTTTATCTTGTGCTAAGGAAAAAGTAGGCAAATGATCTATCACATCATTCAATAAAGCGGTAACATCTGTATATTGTTCTAGTTGACCGGTATGTAGAAAAAGGGTCCATCTTTTTGCAATGCGTTGTTGCTTGCCTTGTAAGGAATCGGTAATTTGTTTGTAGAGCGCTGTGCCAATGATTGCCTGTAATCGCTTATCAATAGTTGACAAGTGTTGCGCAACCAGTTGGTCAATTATCGATTGGGATACATCAGCTCCATCAGACCCTCGGACTCTGTGTTTAATAGCTGGCAGCAGCTTACTATAATACAGCGGAAGCAAGGTTTGGTCTAAAGAAAATGTTTCATGTGTAAATAGAAACATAAGGTCTACTTCATCTATCTTATTTAGGTTCAGGGGTGCTAGATTTTTTTTGAGTAAAGAAAAGGCCTCTGCTAGATGGTAATCCGTTGTCTGTTTGGCAGCATCAATCAACTGATCACATAAGATAGTTGGACTACACGAAGTTTGTATGCCAAGATGGCATAATATCCGTTCTATATATTGTTTTTCAGTAGTAGGTGGTATATGAATAATCGCTGCTTTAATAAAAATTTCTTTTATTAACCGGATATTGGTCAGCTGTTCTGTCGATTGCAGTACTTTTGATTGGGTAATGACCTCCTCTAGTCTGTCTAACAGCTGGTCGGAAAAAGGTATAAAGGTCTGTAACAGTTTGTTTAATATTGGTGCTGTCGCATGTTGTATTAACTTTCTTAAGATAGTTGCTTCTTGGCATAAAGATGTAAGTTGATCTCGTATTTGTTGGCATGTTGCATCTCCCAATCGTTTGGCTATTACATAAGCTGGTACCAACTGATCTTTCGGCAATGCATTATAAAGCAAGAAATCTACTACATCAGATAAGTTACTTTCTAAGCCCGAAATAGAATCCCTATTTAAGTAGTTAATCAGTTTCCGATCCGTATGTAGGCTATTATCCTGGTCCACCCTTATTAGACCATTTGATAGAATGGACGTTTGTGACATAGATACCAAAGGTCCCATGATGACTCCTATTGCTGGATGGTAGGTATGCCTGGTACACAGTATGGATAGCTGTTGCTTGTTGATGAGGCCATTCGAAATATATTGCCTAAATAACGATTGCATTGCTTTAAGATAGGCTATTTTAGAATGTTCAAAGGCACAATAGGCCAAACTATTCCCTTTAACAGCGCAGATAGGTGCGATAGTAGCAGCAGTAGCTGTTGCAAGCGCTGCAAAATCAGCGTATAGCGTTACTATATAAGGATCTATAGATTGTAAAAATTTAATAAACAGTGCATCAGGTAAGCGTTTAATCAGTTTTTTCCTGTTTTCTTTTTGTTTAAGCCAGCTTTTTACTAAAGAACGTACACCAGGTTGGTCTATTGCTACCTTAATTTCACCAATAGCTCCGGATCGTTCATCGGCTGCTATAGTAGGATGGATGATCCTTTCTAACGCTTTTAAGAGATTAGATGATCCACCTTCTGAAATTTCAGCTCTATTTAAGTAAGCTGGCTCGGTAGAGGCCAGTTGAGGCTTGGTATCTCTGCCATCTGAATACATGGTTATTTTTCGACCATCTGATACAACGGAGGCTTGTGCTATGGATACCAATGGTTCCATTATAGCTGCTACTGCTGGATGATAGGTATGCGTCGTGCACAATATCGACAAACGTTGGTTGTTGATAAGATTATTCGAAATATATTGCCTAAATAACGATTGAATCGCTTTAAGATAAACTGCTTTAGGATGTTCAAAGGCACAATAGGATAAAGTATTGGCTTTAACGGCGTAAGTAGATGCGGTAGTGGCAGTAATAGCTGTCATGATCTCGCTAAAATCAGCGCATAGCGTTACGATATAAGGATCTATAGATTCCAAGAATCTAATAAATAGTCCATCAGGTAGACGTTTAATCAAATTTGTCCTATTCTGCTTCTTTTTAAGCCAACGCTTTACTAAAGAACGTACACCAGGCTGGTCTATTGCTGCCTTAATCTTATCAATAGCCGAGGATAGTTCGTAAGGGGGCATGGTAGGGCTACTTATTTTTTCTAATACTTTTAATACCTTTTCCTGGGTTTTAACATCATTAAAATGTTCAAAGGCACAATAGGCTAAAGCATTGGCTTTAATCGTGCCAATAGGCACGATTGTAGAGGTAGTAGCCGTTGCGATCTGACCAAAATCAAGTGTTACATAAGGATTTATAGATTCTAAGAATCCAACAAATAATCCATCAGGTAAGCGTTTGATCAATTTTTCCCTGTTTTTCTTTTCTTTAAGCCAGCTTTTTACCAAAGAACGTATACCCGATTGATCTATTACTGCCTTAATGGTACCAATAGCCGCGGATAGTTGATAGGGAGCCATAGTATGATTCCCTATTTTATCCAATTCTTTTAGTACTTTTTGCTGATTGTTATGATATTGATACCAGTATTTCGGTGGCGTTGCAACCATGTCTCGTAACTGAAACAGCAATGCTTTAATAGTTGGGTTATATGAAGATTTTTTGTCATTTTGTTCATAACAAGCGTGTAATTTTTCTAGAATTTTTTCATAGCTGGTAGAAGTTTGAATAGCTGCTTGTTGGAGGAGTATTTGCAAAAAATACATTCGGTCTACTTTATACTTTTGCTGGTTAATAATTGCTAGTAGAGCCATTCCATGCAGTTGCTGTTGTAGCGTATATGGTCTATTGGTCAAAATCCCCGTTTGGTGCAACAGTAGTCCTACTTCGGCTAATATAGGTGTAAAGTACGGTATAGGCTGCTTTAATAAATAAGCAAGCGTATCGGCCACAGTAGTTTGGGAAAAAAGTGCCATACAACGTTGAACAGCTTTTTCTTTTTTCGTTAAATTAGACCAAAGTTGTGCTATGAGCAAGGGGGCATGGTGGAGCAATTCCAAATATGTTTTTTCAATTTGTTTTTCAGAACGCTCGGCCATCCACCAGGCGAAGTTACCTTCTGATAGATAGTGTGCTATTGCCTGCATTTTTGCATTAGGTAGTGGGATTATTTGGTCTGTAGTAGGATTATGTAGTACCTTACCAATCTTTTCTTTTAACTTAAGCATTAAGATCTGTTCCACCTGATAAGGTAGTTGTTTGTCAAGGGTAGATAGATTTAAATCACCTACATCTATTACAAGCTTATCTAAATGAATAATTGCATCATTCGGAACATATTGAGAAAATAATTTTGATAATATAGGCATAATATGCCTATGGACCACTTGATCAAGGGTATGTTGGCGTATATTTTTACTATGCTCATCAAGCGTAATCTCGATCCGACTACGTAGAATAACATGATGGGTTTTTCTAGACATAACCAATTAAGTTAGATATTATACTGGCCTGAAAAAACCAGACAAACTTTTATAAATTTAGTTTCCTATTTTTATCCATCAAATCTTAAATCCTTAATGCGTCTTGCGCTGCTCTTTGCAACGCTTCTACTATGTCATTATCCAGATATTTTTTGGCCAAACAAACATCTACTGTAAGGGTCTCTTTCGCCATATTGGATACATGAACTTTATGGGTATAACCATAGGCTTGTCGTAAATCATAAAGTCGCTCAGCTAGTTTAATGCAAAGTATAAAAAGCTGATCTTGGTTAACTATTTTTTTACGTTGATTATCTATAGAGAGCCCAGATGGCTCTAGATCTTTCCGGTTCTGTATGGAAATAATAGATTGGACAAAAGAAAAAATAGCTAGGCTATAATTAGCCTTAATATAAGAAATAGGCAGATCGGTATAAACAACTAAATCATATAACAAAGCAGCATAGATTGGTTCAGGCGCATAATTTACCCAATCTGTTACCAAACGTGCAATCCCTATTGCACGGACATAGAACAATTTTCCTGATGCATGTCTTCTAAAAGCATAACAACGCCTTAGCAGTAGAAATATTTCATCCATGACACCTATACGGATATTACACATCTTGCAAGCATAGTCATTGAATTTCATTAATACTTCCATAGAAGTATTAATTTCACTTTTATTTACATAACTATTGGAAGGAGCCAAATTGGTAAGCATTGCATCCTGAACAACCTTTACATTACAAGGCAATACCAGTAGAATAGTTTTTTGTTTAGAAGGAGAAAATTGTAAATAACCATAATGGGCACGAATGTTTCGTTCTATTGGCTCTTTTTGTATATTGATTTGTTCTGAACTTGACTGGTTAAGGGCTCCTATTAGTTCTATCCCTTCGGTGATATCCTGATAATAGCTCTTAATGGAAGCAAATTTGGATAGAGGTATATTGCCACTGTTCACTACTAAGGCTATAGCTGGAAAGACTATTTCTGGAGGTTTTTGTTTTTTAATAGGGTTATATTTCTGGTATTTTAATCGAGTGGTATGTAGTTGAATACGTATAGATGCACTTTGTTCTAGGTGCGTAATACGTAAAATAACAGCTACCAATAAATGGATTATCTGGTTGACATCACATACAATCTTAGTAGTCATATCAACATCTCCTTGCACTATACTTAACTGTGGTGCAGATTCCACAGAATCATTTAATCCAGTTTCCAATTCCTGAATCAATTCCTTTAGCCTAATTTCAGTCGGTAATAATCGTAGATGAAACTTAGATTTAGTATGCTCTTTTAAGAATATAGACCAAGTGAAAAATTTATTTACAATAATGTTAAAATCTTCCTTATACAGGGTGTCATCTTCTAAAAATAAAGGAGACTCCATCACTATTTTTACTATTTTATCTAAAAAATTGCTATCTCTTTTTGAATAAGGTTTCTTAGCACGGATGTGCAAATTATGGATCGTTTGTTTTAGTTTTAATGTATAATTTTTCTCTCTTTCTATCTTTTTTTTATCTTTTAAGTAGCGTTTATGTGCGGTATAATCAGCTATTTGGACTTTACAATAAATGATCATAGTAAAAACCAGTGTGCTAAACCCGAATAGAACCACTATATCATCCGTTAACTCGATCAAATTTTCAACATAACACGACACATAAACAATGGCTGAAAATGTAACCGCTAGAACAATCATTCCTAAAGACAAAGGAAATACAAATAAAGCTACAGACAAATGTGCTAGAGATAACTTTAATAAAAATAAATAGTCAGTCACATGCCACCAATGCCAAAGTACATTTATGGGCAGACAAAACATTGCACCAATCAGCCAAGATCGACTGATTTGCCAAGATGGGACTCGGTTATGCGAAACAACCGAATAACCTATCAGCCAAATACCTGCTGCAATTTGCAGTATATACCAGTAAACAAGACATTGCCCTACGTAACTTAATATCGCAGTAGTGATTATAACATAGCAGCCAGTATAGCCTATAACAGTATTACATGGTTCTAGTTTCATCAACTTCTTTTTCAGATAAGAAGCATCGAGTAAGCAAAAAGAGCCGATTATGAATATGAGTAGCAAAAGTTGGAATGGCAACATTAAAAAAATAATAAAAGTTACATGAGACATCTATAGAAACCCACCATTATAAATATATTATATATACAATCAAAGCCAATAATACATTTATATCTACTCATCTGGCAAATATGCAGCAATATAATATATTATTTGACTATCAACGTTAATTATGGATTTATCTACTTGATTTTCAGCTTTTTTAATATTGTATTTTACTGGTATTTTTTTAGTAAAAATTACTTGTTTGTATCAAGTAATTTCTTGACATCAGAATCTGATGACCAGAATAATTTATCTACAGATATTTTTTATACAACTATATAAAATAAATTTTATTAATTTTTTATAATTGATTTTTAAATCAAAAAATAATCTGGTCCATAACGTACGTCGTCAGTAAAAATTTATTACACTTGCTATACAATAAAACTTTATAGGACCAACAAACATGGTTACGATGTCCACTCTATTTTTTTACTTAAAAAATAAATGGTTATACATTTTACTATCTTTTCAAATATCATTCCCTAAAACTTCTAAAAAATTATTTGTAGATTGTAATGTTTTTACTTCTTAATTTGTATATCAAGCTATTCAGCCTATAACAATAGGCACAAGGGTATAAGGATATTTTTATACCGTAGGAAACGTTTTATATGCTAATTTTTAATTTATTTTAATAGTTTCATGCAACTTAACTTTGCTAAGTACCAAGCTGCCGGAAATGATTTTATCATCATTGATAATTTTCAAGATCAACATTATACATATAGTCCTGTTTTAACCAAGCAACTGTGTCATCGGCAATTTGGTATTGGTGCAGATGGTATTATTTCCATTGAAAAAAAAGCAGGTTATGATTTTGCGCTGCTACACTACAATGCAGATGGCAGTCAAGGTGATGGGCTGTGTGGCAATGGCAGTCGGTCAGCGCTTCACTATGCACAAATGTTAGGCATTATAGATCAAAAAGCCTATTTTAATGCTATAGATGGTGCACACATAGGTTGTATACGTAATGAACTGGTTGACTTAACCTTACAAGATGTAACGTCGATTCAGCCACTAGCTAGCGGTTATTTTTTAAACAATGGGACGCGCCATTATGTAGAAATGGTGGATGCGATTGATCTAATCCTTATGGAAGTAATTGGTTTTCCAAAACGGAACATGTACCCGTTTGAAAAAGAGGGCATTAATATCAATTTTGCGCAATTGATTGAACCAGATGCGATACAAATTCGAACATGTGAATGTGGATTAGACTCAGAACCATTGTCGTGTGGTACAGGAGCTGTTGCTAGTGCATTGGTTGCCAGTGCCTATTATGGCTTAAATAGCCCTGTAAAGGTAAGCACTAAAGGTGGTAAACTGCAAGTAACCTTTACACGCCTATCAGATGGTCGTTTTATCGATATTCATTTGGTTGGGCCTGTTTATCAATCTTTTTGTGGAACAGTTCATCCAACTAGCCTACCACCTATTATCGCCTATAATCCACTATAGTTATTTCATGTTTATTTGATCCCATAAATAAAATGATTCATTTTCAAAAATTTACTTTATCCAATGGCTTACGGGTTATTGTGCATGAAGATGCAACTACGCATATTGCAGTAATGAATCTTATGTATGATGTAGGGTCTCGAGATGAATATCCTTTAAAAACAGGTTTTGCCCATTTATTTGAACATCTAATGTTCGGTGGATCTTCTAACATTCCTGCATATGATACCCCCTTGCAGCAAGTAGGCGGTGACAACAATGCATACACAACCACAGATGTAACCAATTATTATTGCGCGCTACCTGCTGTTAACTTAGAAACAGCTTTTTGGCTTGAATCTGATCGAATGCTTGGACTCGCATTTAATGAAAAGTCACTCGAGGTACAACGAAAAGTAGTAGTAGAAGAGTTTAAAGAGCGTTATCTAAACCAACCCTATGGTGATGCATGGCACCATTTGACCAACATGGCCTATACAACACATCCCTATAAATGGCCTACTATTGGCCAGTCATTAAGCCACATAGAAAATGCGACTATGGAGGACGTTAAAACCTTTTTTTACAAATTTTATAGACCCAATAACGCTATTTTAGTAGTTGCAGGAAAAGTGACCCAACAACAAGTAGCAGCTTTATGCAAAAAATGGTTTGAACCCATTCCTGCTGGCCCTTCTTATCATAGATTGTTGCCCCAAGAACCAGATCAAGTACAATCTAGACGAAAGGTAGTGCAGGGTGATGTTCCCTTTCCTGTTTTGTATAAAGCCTACCATATGCCAGCAAAAGGTATGGCTGGTTACTATGCAGCAACCGTGTTATGCAATCTACTTAGTGAAGGAAAGTCTGCTTTACTATATGATAATCTAGTAGAAAAACAACCCCTTTACACCAGAATAAATGCCTATATGACTGAGTCATTAGACCCTGGTCTATTTGTCATTAGCGGAAGCTTGGTCCCAAAAGTTGCATTCGAAGAAGCAGAAAGTGCTTTAGTATCCCTATTCAATCAAATCAAAGCTATTACCCCTGTTGCATTAGAAAAAGCAAAAAATCAGATAGAGGCACAGCTCGTTTTTGGTCAAGTAAATCTAGTAGATCGTGCACAGGAATTAGCCATAGCTACTTTACAAGGTGATACCAACCTAGTAAACAGCCATATTGATTATATTCAACAGGTTGACTTAGAAACCATTCAAGCAATTGCTGAAACGATTTTACAAGAGCAAAATTGTACTACGCTCCACTACCAAACCATGACCCAATTCTAAAATAATATGTTTCAGAGTCTTAGTGCAAATCTAGAAAAGGCGATTAAGTCCTTAAAAGGACAAGGTCGTATTACAGAAATAAACATTGCTGCTACTATAAAAGAAATCCGTAGAAGCTTGGTTCAAGCAGATGTGCATTACAAAGTAGCCAAGCAAGTCACAGATGCTATTAAGCAAAAAGCAATTGGAACCAATGTCATTACATCTGTTTCACCAGGTCAGCTCTTTACAAAACTGGTCCAAGATGCTTTAACAGATTTAATGGGAGGTATACATACTGAAGTTCGCCTCACGGGCCATCCAGCTGTTATACTTGTAGCCGGACTGCAAGGAGCCGGCAAAACAACTTTGGTAGGTAAGTTGGGATATTACTACCAAAAAAAAATAAAAACCCCCTCTTAGTAGCTTGCGATCTCTATAGACCGGCAGCAGTTGACCAACTTAAAACATTAGGTGTACAACTTAATATAAGCGTTTATACAGAGCCATTAGAACGAAACCCCTATACGGTTGCCCAAAATGCTATTAAAGAAGCCAAAAGTAAAGCACTTGATCTAGTGATTGTAGATACCGCAGGTCGCTTGACTACTGATGAAGAAATGATGCAAGAGATCTGTATGCTTAAAGAACGCTTGACCCCTTCTGAGACACTTTTTGTAGTAGACGCTATGGCCGGTCAAGACGCTGTTACCACTGCACAAGTTTTTAATGAAAAACTTAATTTTGATGGAGTAGTACTCACCAAATTAGATGGAGATGCCCGTGGAGGTGCTGCACTATCTATTCGTAGTGTAGTACATAAACCTATTAAGTTTATCAGTACAGGTGAAAAATGCAAGACTTAGATCTTTTCATCCAGATCGATGGCCAGTCGTATTCTGGGCATGGGTG
>ANMQ01000014.1_pt1 | contig 17396 bp, 14 predicted proteins | sample 507748 | NCBI WGS metagenome assembly ANMQ01 (sample SAMN01728977, study PRJNA163505) | wasp metagenome | isolation source: Encarsia pergandiella - a minute parasitoid wasp | collected 2006-10 | reverse complement strand
CGCTGTAGTTTCTGCTCGATTACTGATTGCGATTTTCAACAAAGAAAGTCCATTGCATGATGGTGCGGTTATTATTCATAGCAATAAGATCGTAGCAGCAAGGTGCATTTTACCCGTGACTGAAAATGGAAATATCGCTGCTTGTTTTGGATTGCGCCATAAAGCAGCTATTGGACTTAGTGAAATCACAGACGCGCTAGTTTTAATCGTTTCAGAAGAATCGGGTCAAATATCCATAGCTAGAAAGGGCACAATGGAAAATAACCTATCTGCTCAAGAAATTAGAAGTAGGCTAAAAGATTATATCAGTAAAGATTGAAATCCTTGATACAGATGAAAGATGTACTGTTTTTTACTAGACACGTCCTATCTTTGATAAAAATGATTTGATTTATAAAATACTAGGAGATGCGGACCATACAATTTAGAGAAGCATTGCGAGAAGCAATGATAGAAGAAATGCAAAGAGATGAAATGGTTTTTTTAATGGGTGAAGAAGTAGCCTCCTATAATGGAGCCTATAAAGTCAGCCAAGGTATGTTGGAACATTTTGGTCCCACAAGGGTTGTAGATACGCCTATTAGCGAACTAGGTTTTACAGGACTAGGTATTGGTGCAGCTATGAATGGCTTGCGTCCCATTATAGAATTTATGACTTTTAATTTTTCCTTAGTAGCCATAGATCAGATTGTCAACGGGGCTGCTAAGATGTATGCGATGTCTGGTGGTCAATACCATGTGCCTATTGTATTTAGAGGACCAACCGGTAATGCTGGCATGTTAAGTGTCCAACATTCTCAAAATTTTGAAAATTGGTATGCAAATTGTCCAGGGCTAAAAGTGGTAGTGCCTTCTAATCCTTATGATGCAAAAGGGTTGCTTAAAAGTGCCATTAGAGATGATGATCCGGTTATATTCATGGAATCAGAGTTAATGTATGGTGACTTAGGAGCGTTGCCTACAGAAACCTATTTGCTCCCAATCGGTAAAGCCCATCTGATAGAAATGGGAAACGATGTAACTTTGGTCTCTTTTGGTAAAATGATAAAAGTAGCCCATGAAGCGACAGCTGTGATGAAAAGGCAAGGTATATCGGTAGAATTCATTGATTTACGTACCATCCGCCCATTGGACTTATCTACTATTATTCAGTCCGTAAAAAAAACCAACCGCTTGGTAGTTTTAGAAGAAGCCTGGCCACTGGCCTCTATTGCCTCTGAAATAGCTTACCAGGTACAAAAGCATGCTTTTGACTATCTAGATGCACCCATTCAAAAAGTAAATAGTCTGGATGTACCATTGCCCTATGCGCCTACATTAATAGAGGCAATTTTACCCAATGTAGCCAAAACAGTGGCGGCGCTAAAGCAAGTTTTATATTTAACCTAATGGATAAAAAATATCTTATAGGCAATTGGAAAATGTACAAAACCATACAAGAAGCTACTTTTTTTATGGAATATTTGTTGCCTCAATTAGAAGCCATAGATAGCGGTTCATTGGCCTTATTTATTGCACCTGCTTTTGTGCACTTACCGGCTATAGGGGCGTTGCTAAATGGTTCAACCTGTATGCAGTTAGCAGCCCAAAATTGTCACCACGAACCAGAAGGTGCTTTTACCGGAGAAGTATCTGCGGCTATGTTGGCGGATATAGGGGTAGGTGGCGTGCTGATTGGCCATAGTGAACGAAGAATTTACCAAAAAGAAGATCATCTACTTTTGGCTAAAAAAGTTAAAAGGGTGTTGGAAAAGGGTATGCAACCATTTCTTTGCTGTGGAGAAAGTTTGGAGGAGCGTAGAAATCGCAGACATAAAGCAGTGGTGCAACAACAGATACAGGAAAGTTTAGATGGCATTAAGGAAATAGAAAAAGTAGCCATTGCATACGAACCTGTTTGGGCCATTGGTACAGGAGAAGTGGCCTGTTTAGAAGTGATTGAAGCAATGCACAGCTTTATAAAAGAAATCTTATGGCACCAATATGGCAGTAAAAATGTCCCGATTCTATATGGTGGCAGCTGTAATCCACAAAACGCCAAAGCAATATTTAACTGTCCCAATGTAGCCGGTGGCCTTATCGGGGGCGCTTCTCTACGAGTAGATGATTTTATAAAAATCGTTACTGCATTACTTGAACAAAAAGATGGTACAAACTGTAATTAGAGTAGAGCAAATCGGTAAGATGGTGCAAAAAGAGATAGGTATGCTCTTTTTAACAGAAACCAAGAGGTGGTTGGGTCATGTGTTTATATCGGTTACAACGGTCAACGTAAGCGGCGACTTGAGTCTGGCAAAAGTTTACCTAAGCTTTTGCCTTAATAAGGATAAGGATCAGGAAAGGTTGTTAAAAAAGATAAATGACCATAAGCATACCATTAAAAGATTATTGGGCAAAAGGATGGCTGGTAAAATATATAAAATACCCCATTTAAAGTTTATACTCGATCATTCAGTTGGGCAAGGTGCACGTGTGACTGCTTTAATAGACCAATTAAATTTTGTAGAGCCATAAAAAGATTTTGTAGTTTTAGAGTATGGAAACGCCACGCTATACCCCAAATGATATACAACATTTACCCAGCTTGCCGGGTATTTATCTATTCTATAACCAAAAAGAAGAAGTTATTTATGTAGGCAAAGCAAAAAATATAAAAAAAAGAGTGGGTGATTATTTTGCCGCTAGCAAGGTACATAACTTAAAAACAAAACGGATGGTTGGCCATATTGCCTCTATTGCCTATACGGCTTTAAATTCCGAGTATGAAGCGCTACTTTTAGAAAACAACCTCATCAAAGCGCTACAACCACGGTATAATGTTTTGCTAAAGGATGGAAAAACGTATCCTTACTTATGTATTACAAACGATCGCTTTCCTAAACTGATGATCACCCGTAAAACAGTCCCTCCTTTGGGAAAATACTACGGCCCCTTTACCAGCTCCTACACCATTAAACAAACCTTAGAGGTCATTAAAAAGTTATTTACTTTTCGTACCTGCAACTATAACCTTGCAAATATAACCAAAAATAAGTTTAAAGTTTGTTTGGATTACCATTTGGGCCACTGCAAAGGGCCTTGCCAGAATTTTCAAGATGAAGCCGATTATCAAAAAGGAATAGAGCAAATAGAGGCCTTACTTAAAAACAATTTTGCTTCTGTGAAGAAGGCGTTTAAAGAACAAATGCGCGCAGCTGCCGACCTACTTGATTATAAACAAGCCCAACGGTTTAAGGAAAAACTAATGGTATTGGATCAATACCAAGCAAAGTCTTTAGTGATCAATCCACTAGTGGGCGACTTAGATGTAGTGGCTATTCTTTCAGATGATACCTATGCTTTTGTAGGTTACTTACATATTAAGCAAGGCGCCATTTCTTTTACCCAACATCGTGTGCTAACAAAAAAATTAGAAGAAGAAATGGAAGATCTATTGCCTTTGGTCATCTGTACACTCCGTTCTTGCAGCCATAGTAATGCCCCAGAAGTTTTAGTAAATTTGCCCCTGAATCTAACCATGGGCCCTTTTGCCATCAGCATGCCGAAAATGGGTGACAAGCGCAAACTGGTAGATTTGGCACTTCAAAATGCATTGTTATGCAAAAAAGACTTTTTATATCAAAAATCTAATTTTAAAGAAAAACCCAATCTAACACTTGTAAAATTACAAGATGATTTAAAGTTAAAAGAGCTACCTTATTGGATAGAATGTTTTGACAATTCCAATATTCAAGGCGCCCATCCAGTAGCGGCTATGGTTTGCTTTAAGGATGGGAAACCTTCTAAAAAAGACTATCGGCACTATCATATTAAAACGGTAGTAGGGCCCAATGATTTTGCCTCTATGTATGAAATCGTCAAGCGCCGTTATCAACCAAAAGAGCCATCGGTATTGCCCAATCTTATTGTCATAGATGGTGGAAAAGGGCAGCTTAATGCTGCTATTCTGGCGTTACAGGAATTAGGTATATATGGCAAAGTAGCCATTATCAGCATTGCCAAACGATTGGAAGAACTCTACTTGCCCAATGATCCCTTTCCCTTATATTTGAACAAACAGTCTCCTGCACTGAAACTGCTCCAGCAGCTTAGAAATGAAGCCCATCGTTTTGCCATTACCTTTCATAGAAAACAACGTAGCAAAAGCACATTCCAGTCTACATGGAAGGCTATTCCCGGTATTGGTCCCAAAACATTAGCTGCACTATTAGAAAAATTGGGTAGCCCCAAAACAATTCAATCCAGTTCTTTATCGACCTTAGCTGGCATAATTGGGCCATCAAAAGCGAAACGATTGCATGACTATTTTTTAGACCAATCTAGCTAAAGATAGTTCAAATATTTTATAAATGGCAGCCTTACTTCGTGCGGTAGTAGTTATACCCACTTACAATGAACAAGAAAATATTGAACAGTTATTGGCAGCTATTTTTGGATTAAACATAGGGTTACATGTCCTAGTTGTAGATGACCACTCCCCTGATGGTACAGCTGAAACTGTCACAGGACTACAATCCCATTACCCGCATGCATTACATCTTTTAAATCGATCTAAAAAAGAGGGGTTAGGTCGTGCCTATTTGGCCGGATTTGCTTGGGCACTGGCTTATCCTTATGACTATATTTGCAGCATGGATGGGGACTTTTCCCATGCGCCTACTGATTTGCGTCGACTTTTAACCATGTGCGCTCACCCTACCATTGATATGGTGATTGGCTCACGGTACATTACAGGTGGGCGTGTGGTCAATTGGCCAGTGATTAGAAGAGTATTTTCCTACATGGCCAACTGGTTCGCTCGTTCTATTACAGGCATACCTGTTAAAGATACAACTGCAGGATTTATCTGTTATCGGCGGACCCTACTCAAACAGATTTTAAACATAGCTTCTGTAGGATATAGTTTTCAAGTAGAAATAAAATTTCTAGCCCATCAATATGGGGCCAATATAGTAGAGTTGCCTATCACCTTTATCAATAGAGTACGAGGGAAGTCTAAAATGGGTTTAATCATGGCAGGAGAAAGTTTTTTTCGTTTGATACAAATAAAATGGAAGAGCTGGAGGTGAGCAAGTATCTATTTAGGTCTGATCTCTACTTTAAGTATCATAACCTGAATTCAGGTTATGTAAATTCTTTAGAGTAAGGACTGTCTACAGAAAGCACATTCATATTTAGGATTGCATGTCGGGTCTCCCGCTGTATCATAATACTTCTTTATAGCACTCCTAGCTATGCAAGCTATGTGAACCACTATCTTATTACCGCAACAAGGTAACGTGTAAAAATCTGATGGATCTTTTGAATCAGATGGAGTATCAGAGCAACATATTAAACAATCCTCTCTCATATTAACAGGATCTCCAAACCTTTCTTTTAGTTTTTTTATTAATTCTTTTTTGGACATTACAGAAGGTCTTGAAGCTCTCGTAACTACTTGTAACATAGCAAGTGATGGTAATATTCCTTCGTCTTGTTTTACTACATCTATATAATCGTCTATCATTCTTTTTATATGTATTTTGTCTTCTTTATTTGATGAGATTCTATATATTTCTAGGATATATTCTATATGTTGGATATTTATTCCGTTGCGTTGTAATTCGTTTAGTCTTTCCAGTACGCTATTTATATATAAGGCGTCTCTTTTTTGTTCCTCGAGTTCTGCTGTTCTTTTAGATTCTTCTATCGCTTTTTGTAGATCTTCGTCTTCTTCACCTAAAGAAGACATATCAATTCCTTGTCTTTTGGCCTCTTGGAATCCTGTTGTTATACACTCTTTTCCTGCTTTTTGTATATTTTCTTTTTGATTTTCATAATGTTTTTGAACATAATTCGCTTCTAGTTTGGCTCTTGCTTTATCCAGATGATCGAGGGAACGATTATTGTTGCTTTTTAAGCTCTCGAAAACTATTGCTTTGTTGTATTCATAGGGTTTTTTGCCTTTATCTTTAATAATACCTTCAAAACAACTACTACCAAAAAATAGAATACTAAATAGTAGGACAACCTGATTTAGAAAAAATGAAAAACCTGCTTTAGGTTTATTTATATAGTCGATCATATATATATAGATTGAAATATTTTATAAAAATATATTAAGCAAATATTCTCTTTAAAATAAACTTAAAGGTACTAGATTATAGGTTTTTTTTCCTATTTTAAGGCAAAAAGATTACTAAGCCTTATGTTATAGGTATCGGATTTGTAATGTTTTTCGTCTGTATAGATTCTTTTTTATCTAACACTTAAATGTACAAATTATTTTTTGTTTTTTTAAGTGCTATTTTCAAATTTTAATGAAAAAATTAGAAAATATGCCATGTCTTTAGATAGTGGCTTGCATAGAGGGCTGCAAGGCCAAATTTGGCCATAATTGTGCAAGGTAAAAAAATTCTTTTTCTCTTATAATCAATTTTTCTTCTGGTTTTTGATCATTATAAGACAATAAGTGCAATAGGCCATGGACCATTACCATATACAGCTCGGCTGCCATTTGGCGTTTATACATTTTCGCGTTTTCCCTGACCCGTTCAATGCTTATGTACACATCTCCAAAAACAGTTTTTGCATCAGTGGCATAGTTGAATGTGATCACATCTGTTAAAGTATCATGGCCCAGATAAGTGATATTTTTAGCATGTAAATAGCTATCCGGACAAAAAATAAAATTAAGCTGGATTAGGGTGTAGCCTTCTTGTTGGATAACCATTTGGAGCCAAGCAGAAATTTTTCTTTTCTGTCTTAATCTAAAACTAATTTCTTCTGAAAAATAATAAATATTCATTTTGATCTTATTATCTTGCCACATGGAACGATCAAGTAATACTTTTAGTCCAGCCCATCAGGCGGTAAATTACGACTTATTCTGTTAAAAAGATATAGCATGTATACTCAAGATCAGTTTGTAGCTATTGAGCCTAAATCCAGTCGTTGGCCCATTACCATACTCCATAAAAATCAAAAAACTTTTTTAACGGAAGTGGTGGATAAAAGTCTTACATCTTTGTATGCACGTTATCCAATGGACGTAGTACTTTATCAGATATTGGCGCAAGCAACCTCTAGAGAGTTAGTCAGAATAGCATCAGATCCATGGCATTGTGACCCTAAAGATGATCGCTCTTTTTGGGAAGCAATGGCAGCTGCCATTGCAAACAAAATGGAAGCAAAGAAGCTTTTAAAAAGTGTTATAGAACGTTATGTAAGGGAAATTTGTAGCTATTTTAGTGTCCGTCATTATCAGTGTATAGCCAAAGGTGTGCACCATACCTTTGTTTATCTACTTAAGCCCCATTTTTTTGGCTTTGGAACAAAACGGTGGACCTTTCCATACAAAAGGTTGCAAGAGAAATTTCATTTGATGGGGCAAACGGATACCATTCGAGCGTTGGCCCAAATAGGGACTATTGTTTTAGTACCTACCCATGTCAGCAATTGGGATTCTGTGGTGATGGGGTTGGCTATGAAACAATTGGGACTACCTCCTTTGACCTGGGGAGCAGGATTGAATTTATTTAATAATAAAGGATTTCGTTATATTTTTAATAAACTAGGTACCTATAAGGTAGATCGGCGTAAAAAGACCATACCCTACTTACAAGTACAGAAAGATTATGCATCACTCATACTAGAATGGGGCTGTCACACGCTATTTTATCCGGGTGGAACCCGTAGCCGCTTAGGTGCAATAGAATCCGATTTAAAATTAGGGTTATTAGGCACCCCTTTCGAGGCACAGGAACGTAATTTCCAAAATAAAGGAGCAAGTGCCAAAAAAGTTTTTATTTTTCCTATAGTACTCAATTACCACTGTGTCTTAGAAGCCTGCCAATTGATACGTGAATCGGTCCAAATTAAAGAGGGTGCCTCTATGCGTCCGCAAGATGATTGTTGTACCAATCTGTTGTTCAGTAAAAATATATTATTTAAAGGATCAGAAATATTCGTTAATATAGGCACACCACTAGATGTAATGGGGAATAGGGTAGATATAGAGGGACGTAGTTACGACCATCAAGGCCAAGCAATAGATTTATATCAACAGTTTTTAGATCTTTCCATCAAAACGGCTGCTAGAAAGCGGTCAGATGACTATGTTAAATTGGTGCGCGATAAAATCATAGCAACCTACTACGCTATGAATACCGTCCTAAGTAGCCATCTAGTAGCCTTTGTAGCCTATGAACTGGCTCAAAAAAGCCAAAAGTTTGCCATGGATCTGCCCCGTATTGTAATCCAGTATGCCGATTTTATGGTAACATTTGGCCATACCTATCAAGCGTTACAACAGCTTTATACAGAAAAAAAAATAGATTTTACCCCTATTGTAAAGAATGGTTCATTGGATGCTATTGTCCAAGATGGATTGGCTAGATTAGGCATCTACCATGGCCTACCACCAATAGTGGTAGCAGAAGAAGGCAACCTACTTATTCAAGACCTTTTAACATTATTTTATTATCACAACAGACTCACTGGCTATGGACTCCAAGCAATTTTCTCTTAGTAATCACGTAGCCATTTTAGGGGCTGGGAAATTTGGTACGGCTGTTGCAAACTTAATTGCTGCTAATGTAAATCAGGTATGGCTTTATACCCATAAAGCAGCACGTGCTGCTGCTGGACAAATAAGTCGCACCATGGCAGCGCAACCATTGGCGGCAAATATTGTAGTCACAGATGATTTGGTAACCGTTTTGCGTGCTTGTCCGGTTATTTTTCCAATAGTGCCCGCGGTTAAATTTCGTGGCTTAATGCAAGAAATTGCTGTACACCTTAGACCAGACCACATATGCATACATGGCACCAAAGGATTAGATTTGGCCCGACATGATGGTGTATTAACCAGAAGCCATCTGGCTACTATGAGTGAAGTCATCATGCAAGAAACAACTGTTCAACAGATTGGTTGTTTGGCTGGCCCCAATTTGTCTGGAGATTTAGTTAAAAGAGATCCAGCGGTTACAGTCATTGCCAGTAGTGCTGAAAAGGTCTTATCTATAGGGAAGCAGCTTTTAACCCAAAATTGGTTTCGTGTCTATCCAAGCCATGATCTCCTTAGTGTAGAAATGTGTAGTGTGCTTAAAAATATTTTTGCCATCGGTGCGGGTATGCTACAAGGCATGGGGTACCAATGTAACACATATGCCTTTTTCCTTACCATGTCCATTTCAGAAATGCATTATATTATGACCAGTATGGGCATCGGTACAACTGCTTTATTCGGACCAGCTGGTCTAGGGGATCTTGTGGCTACTTGTGGCAGTACGGCTAGTAGAAATTATACAATTGGCTATCGTTTGGCAAAAGGTGAAACGCTAAGTGCCATTTTGCATACAGCAAAAGAGGTTTCCGAAGGGGTACAAACGGTTAAAGTCATCCACCAACTTATGCAGCTTTATAGTGTAGAAGCGCCTATTACGCGACTCATCTACCGCATCCTTTTTGAGGAACTGCCATTGAAGACAGGGCTTGCCGATTTCATACGTGCCTCAGAAAGCGCTGCCTATCTACTGATGTGAGCCCGGTTCTGTCGCGTTTGTTTTAAGGGAGCGGTTATTTTAGTAATTTTAGTTAAAAATTGACTAAAATGTTTAGTATTACCCTGAGATTATTGCCCTATTTTAAAGGATTTTGTTCATCACCAGAGTTAATCCTTCTATTTGTGTATATGAAATGTCGTTTTTCTTTAAGCTATAGATACTTGGAAGAGATGATGCGTATGAGAGGCGCAAAGATTGCTCATTCTACTTTACAAAGGTGGGTCATTAAGTTCATTCCACTCATAGATCAAGAAGTAAGAAAAAGAAAACGCCCAGTTGGTAGTAGCTGGAGAATGGATGAAACTTACGTCAAACTAAATGGTAAGTGGATTTATTTATATAGAGCAGTAGATCGTTATGGAGATACAGTTGATTGTCTTCTAAGTGAACGTAGAGACAAGTCTGCAGCTATTTCTTTTTTTCGTAAGGCTATCAGATATAATAACACTCCATACAAAGTGGTAGTTGACAAAAGCGGTAGTAATAAATCTGCACTTGATGCATTAAATACAGCAATAGATCAAGATCAGAAGATTCAAATATTTCAAAATAAATACTTGAATAATAGAGTTGAACAAGATCATAGATTCATTAAAAAACGGATCAAACCTATGTTAGGATTTAAGATTTTTCATGCTGCTAACATTACCATTACAGGAATAGAAAATATTAGAATCATTCAAAAAGGACAATTAATCGGATCTAAAAAACAAGCATCTACTTTTGAGAACTTTGCTAAACTTATGGCCGCATCATATCCAAATTTGAAGACAAGAGACAGAACTATACAAAATTAAATACAGATGCGACAGAACCCAAAAAGATATACGGTTACCGCTGCATTGCCTTATGCAAACGGGCCCATCCACTTAGGCCATGTGGCAGGTGCCTATCTTCCTGCTGATATTTACGTGCGTTATTTAAGGCAAAAAAAAGCTACGGTAGTATTTGTTACTGGTTCTGATGAACATGGAGTGCCTGTAGTAATTCGTGGTCAGCAAGAAGGGACTACCCCCCAAAAGATAGTGGATAAATACCATATACTCATTAAGGAAGCATTGCAAGGACTGCATATTAGCTTTGATGTCTTTGGAAGAACTTCTGCACCTATCCATTATACAACAGCATCTGATTTTTTTAAAGAATTGCACCAAAAAGGAATATTTGAAATACATGAAACGGAACAATATTATGATCCTGTTTGTAAGCAATTTCTATCTGACCGCTATATCAAAGGTAGTTGTCCCAAATGCAATTATGCAAATGCCTATGGAGATCAATGTGAAGCATGTGGCAGCACACTTAGTCCAGAAGAGTTGGTGGATCCTATTTCTGCTATTAGTGGTGCAAATCCTATTTTAAAATCAACCAAACATTGGTATCTACCCCTACATAGGTATGAAAGTTGGCTTAAGAAATGGATTTTAGAAGAACATAAAGATTTTAAAACCAATGTATATGGTCAATGTAAAAGCTGGCTAGACCAAGGGTTACAACCCCGTGCCGTCACCCGTGATTTAGTTTGGGGCATCCCTGTTCCACTTCCCGAAGCCATAGGAAAGGTACTGTATGTTTGGTTCGATGCACCGATTGGGTATATTAGCGCAACCAAAACTTGGGCTAAAGCACAACAGATCGATTGGGAGCCTTTTTGGAAAGATCCGGATACGAAGCTGGTTCATTTCCTTGGAAAGGATAATATTGTATTTCATTGTATTATTTTTCCTGTTATGCTCAAAACCCATGGCCGGTTTATTTTGCCGCAACAGGTGGCAGCTAATGAATTTTTAAATCTAGAGGGAGAAAAATTTTCTACTTCCCGCAACCATGCAGTTTGGCTGCATGATTATTTGGAAGATTTCCCCGGTAAAGCAGATGTATTGCGTTATGTACTTTGTTCCATTGCACCAGAAAACAAAGATAGCGACTTTACTTGGCAGGATTTCCAAGATAAAAACAATCGTGAACTGGTGGCCAACCTCGGTAATTTGGTACATAGAACCTTAAGCCTGGTACACCAATATTTTGGCGGATTGGTGCCACCTAGCATTGCCCTTAATGAGGCAGATCACGCTGTATTGGCTACGTTAACGGCTTCTTTTACAGCAGTAGGTAAGGCTATAGAGCAGTTTAAGTTTAAAGAAGCACTCCAATTATGCATGGGTTATGCTACATTAGGTAATAAATATCTAACGGATAGGAGACCGTGGCATTTGGTAAAGTCTAATACAGAGGAAGCGGCTACTGTATTGTATGTCGCCTTGCAGCTTATTGCTACCCTAAGCCTGTTGATCAAACCTTTTTTACCTAAAACCAGTGAAAAAATTGCGCATATGCTGGGGGTACAAGAAACAGGGTGGGACGATGTCGATGTAGCCCATCTTGTCAAATCAGGAAGTCCAGTAGCATCGCCTGTATTGTTATTTGAAAAAATTGAGGATGCGGTCATTGAAGCACAACGAAGAAAATTACACAATAGATCTACTGACCCAGTCGGGTAAATAAATAATTGATTTAGCAAGCTATTTGTTTAAAATAAAGCAGCTGTTTAAGCTTATGTAATAGTCTGGGGATGTATGGTCTAAAATCAATAGAGGCCGGCCTTATACAGCATGCTAGGCTGCGATTATATAAGGAAGTACATAGCAATCTAATTTATCTATAAAATACTAATATAGCATGTTGCATAAAAAGCAAATTGAACAATGGGTATACCGTTTTGGTTACGATACAGATTATTCTTATGGTCATCCATCTATATTGGGCAATAAAGGGTATGGCTTGGCACAGATGTCCTCTTTAGGCTTTCCGATTCCACCAGGTTTTACCATCATAACCGATGGTTGTAGCGACTATTATGCAAAGGGGCAAACGATTTCCCAACCCATTTGGGATCAAGTGGTAGCTGAGATCCAACTACTTGAAAAAGAAACAGGCAAGCATTTTGGAGGCGGTCCTTTTCCATTGTTGTTGGCGCTACGTTCTGGCGCTAAAATCTCTATGCCAGGTATGATGGATACATTGCTTAACCTTGGTCTAAACGATGAAACGGTGGAATTATTAGGTCATGCTACCCAAGATTTTAGATTTGCCTATGATAGCTATCGCCGTTTTATAGAAATGTATGGACATATCATTATGGGGATGCCCTACCATCTATTTACAGCCGTAATAGATGGCATAAAACAACAAGACAATCCGCGTCATCAGGAAGGATTAAGTCTTAACGCGTTGCATACAGTTATTGATAGCTATAAAAAAATAATTTGGACCCATACAGGTACTACTTATCCACAAGATGTCTTTGAACAGCTTAGAAAGACTATAGCTGCCATTTTTGCATCTTGGAATGGCGCAAGAGCAGTCACTTATAGAAAGTTAAATCATATAGATGATCAAGATGGTACAGCGGTTACCATTCAGGCTATGGTATTTGGCAATAGGGGTACAGATAGTCTAACAGGTGTCTTATTTACTAGAAATCCATCTACAGGAGAACGAAGTTTATTTGGTGAATATTTAATAAATGCCCAAGGCGAAGAGTTGGTTTCGGGTCTAACGACCCCTTGGCCCATCACTAAACAAGGCATACCGTCCATTCAAGAAGCCGACCATGCATTGGAAGAAAAATATCCCCTAATTTTTAGTCAGCTCAGCAACTTAGCGATTGAGTTAGAAAACCATTTTAGGGAGATGCAAGATATTGAATATACCGTTGAACAAGGTAAGCTATGGCTGTTGCAGACTAGAAATGGCAAGCGTAGTGCTAAAGCTGCTGTTAAAATAGCCATTGATATGATGCAAGAAGGTAAGATTGATGCAAAAGAAGTATTGAAAAGGATAGATTGTAACCACATAGAGCGGCTGTTGCATCCTACATTAGATGAGAGCCAAACTATAGAAGTATTAACCCAAGGGCTTCCTGCTGCACCAGGTGTTGCCTCTGGCGTAATTGTCTTTTCACCAGAAGAAGTAGCAGCCATTTCAAAAACAGAAAGTGTCTTATTGGTTAGGTCAGAAACTACACCTGATGATATAGGTAGTATGGCCATGGCGGCAGGCATTTTAACCACCAAAGGGGGTATGACCGCACATGCTGCTGTAGTAGCCAGAGGTATGGGCAAACCTTGTGTATGCGGTGCACATGATATTACCATAGATCGCCAAAATAAATGGCTGCTTATTGGCCAGACAAAAATCCCAGTGGGTAGTTGGTTGACCATTAATGGTACCACCGGGCAAGTGATAAAAGGTAAAGTAGCCACTATTAGACAGAAGCCTTTCCCTGAGTTTATAACCCTTATGCAGCTGGTAGATAAGCTCAAAAGAATGGAGGTAAGGGCCAATGCAGAAACTGTTCAAGATGGAGCCGTAGGACGATCTTTTGGTATGGCAGGCATAGGTCTTTGTAGAACAGAACATATGTTCTTTCATCCAGATAAGATGTGCCTATTTAGAAAAATGATCTTAACCCCTTCTAAAACATCCCGTATCGACTTTCTAACAAAATTGATGCCCATGCAAAAAAGAGATTTTAAGGCGCTTTTTCAAATCCTAGATGGCTTACCCATTACCATAAGATTATTAGATCCACCTTTACATGAGTTTTTACCTAGCCATCCAAAAGATCTGGCTGACTTAGCCTTGCAAATAGACTATCCCCTTTCTGAAGTAGAAAAGCGTATAGAGCTGCTTTCTGAAGTAAATCCAATGTTAGGCCATCGTGGTGCTAGGTTGGCCATAACCTTTCCAGAAATTTATGTGATGCAGCTTCAAGCCTTGTTTCAGGCGGCATTAGAAGTAGAAAACGTTGCATTAGAGATTATGTTACCCCTTGTTTTTGATGCCAAAGAAGTAATTTTTCTTAAAAATGTCATAGAAGAAGTACATCAAAAAATAGCACCGCATATTCTATATAAACTTGGCGTAATGATAGAATTACCAAGAGCAGCCTTACAAGCGGCAACTATTGCACCATTAGTGGATTTTTTTAGTGTGGGCACGAATGATTTAACCCAAACTACATTTGGTATTTCACGGGATGATGGCGTAAAGTTTCTAGAGGATTATCAACAAAAGGGGCTGTTGCAAGCAGACCCTTTTGTTACGATTGATCAAGAAGGCGTTGGCGCATTGATTCAAATGGCTGTAACGAACGGTAGGTCGACAAATCCAAGATTAAAAGTAGGCATTTGTGGTGAACATGGGGGTGACCCAGCTTCTATCCAGTTTTTTGAGTCGATAGGTTTAGACTATGTATCTACTTCTCCCTATAGAGTACCTATTGCAAAGTTAGCTGCTGCAAAGGCAAATTTGCTCTAAACCTGTTGTCCTTAGCAAAATATACGGCTATATGTCCCCTATTTTAAGCATTGAAACTGCCACAACTGTCTGTTCTGTTGCGTTACATCATAGTGGTACACTTATAGCCCATACTGCACTTTGCATGGATCGTTCGCATTCCGAATACTTAATGCCAATTGTAGAAGCTTTATTAAACAATAGCAACTGTGATACAAAATCATTGGAGGCCATAGCTGTGTCTGCTGGTCCTGGTTCCTATACTGGGTTACGGATTGGTACGGCAGTGGGAAAAGGTCTTTGTTACGGATTAGATGTGCCACTTATTTCGGTTTGTACGCTGGAAGCTATGGTCTATGGCATGCGTCCATTTGTTGATCGGGGTACCTTACTATGTCCCGCCATTGACGCGAGGCGAACGGCTATTTATACCCTTATAGCGGACCAAGTTGGCCAAATCAAATCTCCTCCCCATGTAGCGCTATTGGATAGTAAAGTATACCGAGATGGACTTCCCAACCAACCTTTACTTTTTTTTGGAGACGGTGCATTGAAATGCAAAACATTCCTTGCAGAAAATAAAAACATCCGTTGTATAGCACAAGTAGTTCCTTCTGCTATACAAATAGGCTACTTGGCTTTTGCTAAGTTTCAACAACAGCTTTGGGTAGATGTTGCCCATTATACGCCTTGTTATTTAAGCCAGTTTCAGGAAAAATAAAAGAATTTAGGATATTTATTTGGTTTTTTTTTGGATTAGCCTTAATATTGCTTCTATTAAGTCATTAGTAAAACCAGATTAGCTTATAATAGCGTTAAATTACTGCTGAGCAGTAAAGTTCATGTATAAATGAATCAATAATAATAAAAAGTTCTTTACACACAAATTTTAACATTAATATGAAAAACATAAAAAAAACTTTAATAGCAGGCCTTTTGGCTTGTGCTGCATTTAATGCTAAGGCAGAAGTAAATCCATTTAGTTGGGGTGCTAAAATTGGCCCAAGTCTATCCTTTGCCACGGCGTCTGATGATACTAAGATTAATGGAAACAAAGCAAGTGGTAAGTTTTTTGATACCCTTTTTGCTCACGGTGGTCTCTATGTTGAATATGCATTTAACGATTATATAGGTATGGGGCTAGAAGCTGGCTATATGAAGCTAGGAGGAACCTTAACAGAAGACAAGTCCACGAATGGCAATGATAATACCCATGAGTCCAATACCACTAATTCGAAAGAACCTTCTTCTATTGGCATGGCTAGCCATGGTGTGGCTATTCCGCTCCATCTACAATTCTATCCATTGGGTCGTGAAGAGGAATCAGGTATTTTAAAAATTAATGTAGGTATTACGAGCTATGTTCCATTTACAACAACTTGTACAGAAAATGGTAATGAAATAACTCTTACAGAGGATCAGAAAAAAGAGCTTCCGATTTATAGAGGAGCATTCCACGCTGGCGCTGTATACGAATTCCCATTTGGTCTTACTATTGATGCTAAGTATGCATATGGATTTGGACCTAAGGAAAACCTTAAATTGCAAACAGGTAAATCACAATCTATATTTCAGAATGCTACATTAACGAAATTCCCTACACAGCATCTTACACTTGGTGTAGGTTTTAATTTTATGTCTTTACTGACGTAGTAGGCTAGAAATAAAGCAGTAAGCCTTTTTGGGCTTATTCTTTTATTTTACCTTTATTTAATAGGAGCCAGCTGGTGTATGCATCAGCTGGCTCCTATTAAATAAAGGCCCGTTCGTCTAGGGGTTAGGACGTCAGGTTTTCATCCTGGAAACAGGGGTTCGATTCCCCTACGGGCTACGCTTTCACGCATATGCTGCTTATTAAATCTTTTAAATTTTTAATAAAATTAATTTCTATATTAGAAGATATAGACAGCTGCTGATGTTGTGTAGCTACAAAGGCCTCTTTAAACCCCAATTTTTCCGCTTCTGCTATTCTGTGCTCTATTCTTTGTACCCCTCTTAGCTCACCGCCTAGTCCAACTTCTGCTATAAAACATTTGCTATTGCAGATAACCTTATCCTTTAAGGAGCTTACAACTGCCATACAGATGGCCAAATCTAATGCAGTATCATCTACCCTAAGCCCCCCTGTAATATTTAAAAATACATCACGGTCATGTAGCCGCAAACCAGTCCGCTTTTCCAATACAGCTAGCAACATGTTCAACCGCCTGGGGTCATAGCCTGTAGCGTTCCGTTGAGGATTTCCATATCTGGTTGCTGTTACCAATGACTGACTTTCGAGCATCAATGGCCTAGTGCCTTCTAAACAAGCGCCGATAGCTATACCAGGATAGTCCTGTTGAGAAAGTAGCATAGAGGAGGGATTGTTAACACCATGTAGTCCAGTTACTTTCATTTCATATATCCCTAATTCTGATGTAGGACCAAATCGATTCTTTATGGTCCGTACCATTCGATATAAGCATGACTTATCTCCTTCAAACTGGAGCACTGTATCTACCATATGTTCCAATAATTTAGGACCTGCTAATCCCCCATCTTTATTGATAT